>VMHT01221169.1_pt1 | contig 21333 bp, 27 predicted proteins | sample 4693611 | NCBI WGS metagenome assembly VMHT01 (sample SAMN12280063, study PRJNA550983) | marine metagenome | isolation source: seawater sampled from same location over 5 years 0.02-0.2 micron viral filtrate | place: USA: collected off the coast of southern California halfway between the port... ...
TTGTTATATTGCAATAACCCCCCTTCGCCTGATTTAGATTGAGATACAACCCATCTTAACACAGGGGGCAAGTCTCTAAAGGTTTTAAAATGACAATAGATTTTACATTAGAAAAAGATATTATTCCTGAAGGTAAACTACATTCGGAATTTACAATTCTGAATTGGGATAGAAAAAAAGAAATGCAAAAAAGAGTTTGTTTATATTGCGATGGTTGGGGTACATTTGCGATACAACCTAAAGGTGCATATAGACAGTTCTATTTTTTATGTGGAGATCATTATTCAAGTGAAAAAAAAGAAAAATAAGAAGCCTGTAGGCAAAAAAGTAAATATTATGAACATCTTGCTTCAAGATATATCGGACAGGTCTCCTGTGGTGCAGAACTCAGGAAAAAACCTAGTATCTGACGGGAATGTAGCCCGTATGAGTGACTACCTAAAAGGGGATAAGAAAGATGAAGCATGAATACGATTACGATCCCGTACAAGCCTAGAGAATTACAACAACAAGTTCATAAGAATTTAAAAAGATTTAATGTATTAGTCTGTCATAGACGTTTTGGTAAGACAGTGCTGACAGTGAATGAGTTGATTAAGAAGTGTTTACAATGTCCTCTACCAAGACCTAGATATTATTATATAGCACCGACATACAGCATGGCAAAAAGGATAGCTTGGGATTATCTCAAGTATTACACTTCTGTTTTGCCTAATATGGATTATCACGAAACCGAACTCAGAGCTGAACTACCCAATGGTGGTAGAATACAGCTACTAGGGTGTGAAAGACCACAAACCTTAAAAGGTTTATATATAGATGGCGTAGTCTTAGACGAGGTAGCCCAAATGCCTCCGAAGATGTGGACTGAAGTAATCAGACCAGCCTTATCAGATCGAGAGGGTTTTATGATTGCGATTGGTACTCCCGCTGGTCATAATTCCTTCTTTGATCTTTACAATCATGGTATGCACAACGACAAATGGTATGCAACTAAGTTTAAAGCAAGTGAGACTAAAGTCGTTAAAGAAGAAGAATTAGCAGAAGCAAAAAAATTAATGCCTCCTGAGATATACGAGGCAGAATATGAATGTAGTTTTGAAAGCTCTGCAATCGGAGCTATCTACTCACAAGGTCTGAATAAAGCAGACGAAGATGATAGAGTAACATCTGTACCTTATGATCCTACGTTAAAGGTATCTACCTTTTGGGATTTAGGAATGGCAGATAAAACTTCTATATGGTTCTGTCAGCAAAAAGGAACAGCAATACACCTTATAGACTACTTTGATGATAGTGGTGAGTCACTAGAATATTACGCTGGAGTTCTTGATAACAGAGGATATGTGTATGATACGCACTACCTACCACACGATGCAAGTGTAAGAGAAATCGGAACTGGTAAATCAAGAGTAGAGATCGCACAGAGTTTAGGTCTATCGACAAGCATTGTACCTAAAATGAGTGTCGAAGATGGAATTAACGCAGTCAGAATGACATTATCACGATGTTGGTTTGACTTTGAAAAGACAAAAGAAGGATTAGATGCCCTGAGACAGTATAAATGGGCTGTTGATGATAAGGGTGTAGCAAAAAATAGACCACAACACGATTGGACATCACATAGTGCAGACGCATTTCGCTATTTATGTACTGGATTACAAGAAACAAAGAACTGGTCAACACAAATTAATTATCCGAAGCTAGGAATTGTATAATGAAATTAACAAAAGAAAGATTAAAAGCACTTATATCGCAAGAGATTACAAACTCTCTTGGTTTTTATGGGGGTGAGTTATCTTCGCAACGTAAAAATGCACTCAAATTTTACTTAGGAGAGCCTCTCGGTAACGAAGTAGAAGGGCAATCACAAGTAAGATCACAAGATGTACTAGAAGTTGTTGAAAGCATACTACCTAGTATGATGAGAATCTTTACACAGGGCGAAAGTATCGTCAGATTTGAACCTCAAAAGCCTGAAGATGTTGCTTACGCAGAACAATCATCAGATTATATCAATCATATCTTCAACAAAGATAATAATGGCTATCAAATCTTGCACACAATGTTTAAAGATGCCCTTATTTCTAAAAATGGCTTTGTAAAATACTACTGGAAAACAGATAAAGAGCAAAAACAAGAGTCGTATGAGAATTTAACGACTGCTGAGTACCAAGCAATACTTGCAGATACTGAAATAGAGGTAGTTGAAGTCGAAGATACAGCAACTGACTTAGATATTGATAATCAAGACTTTACGGAACAGACTTATAACGTCACAGTTAAGCGTGTGAAAGAATATGGTCGTGTTTGTATTGAGAATGTAGCACCTGAAAGTATTTTAGTTAGTAAAACAGCAAACAGTTTAGAAGATTGTAACTTTATTGGACAAAGAGTTTTTAAAACAAGATCAGAATTAATTAGTATGGGCTTTGACAAGAAGATTGTCAATGAACTACCAGTAGCTGATGAAGAAATTTATAACACAGAGGCTGTTACAAGAAGATCGTATGACGATGAGACGATGCCTCAAGAATATCAAAACATTGATCCTTTACTGACACGAGTATCAGTCATTGATTGCTACATGAAGTGTGATTATGATAACGATGGAATTGCAGAACTAAGACACATTGTTGTGGGTGGATCAGCACCCAATGCTTATCACATCTTAGAGAATGAACCGATAGAGCAAATACCTTTTGCGATGGTCACAGCTATCCCAATGCCACACAGGTTTTATGGTTTATCTATCTATGATTTAATTGGCGATGTGCAAGAGATTAAGACTACCCTCCTAAGGCAAACTCTTAATAACGCCTATCTACAAAACAATGCTCGTACAGTTGTAGTAGATGGACAAGCAAACATAGACGATCTCCTTACTTCTAGAGCTGGGGGGATAGTACGAGTTAAGTCTCCCAACGCAGTCACCCCCCTAGCTTCACCAAACTTCATGAGTCAAGGATTAGCGATGTTAGACAAAGTAGATAATATTCGTGAGTCACGATCAGGTGTATCAAAAGTCCAAATGGGTTTAGATGCCGATCAGATTAACAAATCACATACAACTGCAAGTAGTACCAATGTGATGATGAACGCATCGACACAACGAATTGAACTCTATGCAAGAAACTTTAGTGAAGGTATCAAAAGAATGTTTCAAGGTATCTTGACATTAGTTTGTAAGTACCAAGATCAAGAAAGAATTATTAAGTTAAGAAATAAATTTGTACCGATGAATCCTAGAGAGTGGGTAGATCGTTACAACGCAACAGTACAAGTTGGACTAGGTACAGGATCACAAGATCAACGACTAGAAGTCTTAGGTCGTGTTTTAGCAGTACAAGAAAAACTAATCGGTGCTGGTGGTATGGGTATTGTCGATCCTCAAAAGATTTATAACACCCTAGAGAAATATTTAGAAAACGCTGGTTACAAAGATGCTTCTCAGTTCTTTAACAACCCAGCAACGATGCCACCCCCTCCCCCTAAACCACAACAACCTGATCCTACAATGCAATTAGCTCAAGCAGAACAACAAAGACTAAGAGCAAAAGATCAAGCAGACTTACAATTAAAAGCAAGAAAACAACAATCAGACGAAATTTATAAAACTGAAAAAATGAATTTAGATCAACAAAAATTAGCTACTGAAATTCTTAAACAAGAAGAAGGTAAGCAATTAGATAAAGAAAAATTAGCAACACAAATTTTAAAGGAAGGTATTAACTAATGGCATTTACACCATTTTTTCAAGGTACTGATGCACAAAATGTCATCAACAATTATTTAGGCACAAGCACTACAGCAACAACTCCTATGCAAACACAAGATATGAATGAGTTTGGTGTCTTTAGAAATCCTTATTCTCCTGAAGGTTTTTATGCTAATGAAACAGATGTAAACCCTAAACCTCCGTTTACTCCACCAGTCGCAGACGAAAATGGTAATCCACAATGTGATAACGCTAATGGTTATTATTATGATGTAGCTACAAATTCTTGTAAGTTAATTGAATCACAATCATCTAATAATGATAATGATGATGGTTTTGTTGATAATAGAACTGAAGATCAAAAAACTTATGATCGAATGGCAAGTGATGTTACTGATCCTTATGGTTCAAGTAATGAAATACAAAAATATTTTAATGAAGCAAAGTCAGACGCATCAATAAGTGGTGATAAGTATTATGATTTTGATCCAAGATTTAAAGCAAATACTCCTTTTATGGGATTAAATTTATTTGCACAAGGTTTAGACGCATTTACAGGTGGTCAAAATAGAAGAACAAATAGATTTAATACAGCAGTACAAACTATGTTAAATCAAACTGCTAACGACAAAATTTATGGTCAAGGTAATAATCCTTTTGCTTTCGGTACTATGGTTGGTGACAATACTTTAAGAATGTACTCTCCACAAAATTACTTAGATAGAGTGGGTAATCTTGCAGTAACAGGTAATCAAGGAAGCACAGTTAATGACTTGTTAAATAGTATGCAAGAAGCTGAAAATAGAAGAAATCAAGTTTATGATCCTCTTTCAGGTACAATGAGAGCGTCAAATGCAAGTAGTAGTGGTGCAAAGATAACTACTGATAATTCAGGACAAACAATAACTGGTAGTCCATTAAGAAATGCAGATGGCACAAGAAACAACACATCATATCAATCCGCAGTTGCAAAAAATATTGCAAGAAATATAGCAAATCAAGGAGTAAGTGGTTTTGACCAAAAGCTAGGTGGTTTTAATCGTGGCAGATAATGAAGTTAAAAGAAGCCAACAAGCAAAAGACATATTAGAAAATCCTATCTTTGTAGAAGCAGTACAAAAAGTTAGAACAGAGTTACACACTGAGTGGTTAAACTCTGACACAAAAGATTCAGAACAACGAGAGAACATCTTTGTCATGAGAAGAATGTTAGAAGTTGTCTTGATGCAAATACAATCAGTTATGGAAACAGGCAAGATTGTAAAAAAATAACAGGAGAAATATAAATGGCAGAACAACCAGTAATGGATTCTGTAACAGATACTCCTAGTGAATCTGTTGCACCAACGCCCAAACCTCTTAATTCACAAGGAGAGGTAGCTGATGCCCTGAAGAACTTACTTAATACGGAAGCCTCTAAGACTCAGGAAACAGCAAGTGAAGAATCAACAAAAGAGGTAAGCGACTCGGAAACGAATATCGAAGATACTTTTGACGATGATGAACTAATCGATCATATTGAAGATGAACAACCATCTGAAAGTAATCAGGAACTTTATAAAGTTGTTGTCGATGGACAAGAACAAGAAGTTACCCTTGATGAACTCACGAAAGGTTATTCTCGACAAAGTGATTATACTCGTAAAACCGAAAAACTGTCGCAAGACAGAAAGAGTGTAGAAGAATTAAAAAATGAATACACTAGGCAGAACGAGGAGGCTAAAATCAAAAGAGATCAATACGAACAACAACTTCATGTTTTATCTCAACACTTACAAACTAGTGAAGATAGTGTAGATTTAGATCAACTCTACAGAGATGATCCTGCTGAATATGTGAGAGCAAAAGCTGAACAAGATCGCAGAAAAGAATTACTACAGGCTTCTATAAAAGAGCAAGAAAGAATAAGATCTGAAAAACAAGAAGAACAGAGTAAAAATTACAATGTTTATCTTGAGCAACAGAAAATACTTCTTGCAGAGAAGTTGCCTATCTATGCTGACAAAGAAAAAGGTAGAGAGTTTGTTAAAAATTTAACAAATTACGCCAAAGATATTGGTTTTACAGATCAAGAAATCAATATGTTAGTAGATCATAGATCCGTTATTATGTTAGCCAATGCTTATCGTTACGATAAGTTAAAGAAAGCTAACCTGAAAAATAAAAAAGTAACAAAGGTATCTAAGGTCGTCAGTTCATCTAGTGGTAAAATTCAAGACGATAATGAAGTTGCAAAACGATTGAAATCTAAAAAAGCAAATCTTAGAAAGACAGGAAAAGTAAATGATGCTGTTTCTGTTTTACAAGAATTGTATTCTCAATAACAACAACATAGAAAGGAATAAGTAATGGCACAACCAACCAATACTTTTGATACCTATGATGGTGCAAACTCTATAAGAGAAGATTTAGCTGATGTAATTTATAATATTTCACCGACTGAAACTCCCTTTATGAGTAACGCATCAAAAGGTACAGCAACAAACACACTTTACGAATGGCAGACAGACTCACTAGCTGACGCTGGTGCAAATGCACAAATCGAAGGTGACGACTACACAGGCGATGCAAGAACAGCAACTGTAAGACTTAACAACCAAACACAAATCTCTGCAAAATCAGTAACGATTTCAGGTACAGACGATGCAGTCGATAACGCTGGTATGTCCACACAGATGGCTTATCAACTTGCAAAGATGGGTAAAGAGATCAAGCGAGACATGGAAAGAGCATTAGTAGGAATCGAAAATGCAAAAGTCGCTGGTAACGCAACAACTGCAAGAGAAACTGCTTCTGTTGGAACATGGTATGGTGGTAACAAACCAGGTACATCATCATCTGCTGGTAACTTCTCAACTAATGGTTCACCATCAGCAACTCCTGCTGGTACAGGTGCAACAGCAATCGCTGGTGGCACAAACAGAACTTACACAGAGGCATTATTAAAAGCTGGTCTTTTAAAAGCCTTTGAATTAGGTGGAGAGCCTGAGACAGTAATGATGTCACCATCACACAAACAACTAGCTTCAGCTTTTACTGGTGTGGCAACGAAATACAAAGATGCGAGTGACAGAGTATCAATCGGTACGACTGACATTTATGTATCTGATTTCGGTGAGGTAGCTTTCGTACCAAACAGACATCAAAATGCAAACAGAGTAGATATCCTACAAATGGATATGTGGTCAGTGGACTTCCTCAGACCATTCCAAACTACTGATCTTGCAAAGACTGGTGACTCTGACAAGAAGTTACTCTTAGCTGAGTATGCTTTATGTGCAAAAGCACCAAATGCAAACTATGGTATCTTTAACCTAACTGCATAATTATTTATCTTGGGGGGTGTTTCATGCACCCCCTTTACTTATAGAGAGGAACAAATGGCAATATTCACAAACAAAAAACATACATCAAAGTTGTTTAAGGTTGTAGCTAACGCAAAGAAATCAGACCAAATGATTTCAAAAGGTGATGGTAAGAAACAATCTAAACAAACATCAATGGGTGATCGTAAATACGATCCAATGTTAAGCATTTCAGGTAATCAAGGTTTATCCATGAAAGATACTGTAGATGCGATGATAGCTAAAGCAATAAAGTAATGGCAAAAAAATTCTCACTAAACGATCCTAACGATCAATCATCAGTAAAAACTAATCTTATTGTTGATGAAGCTGAGAATAAATATCATATTGAAAACTACCAAGATCCAGCAACGATAAAAGAAATATTAGATGCTAATAAAAAAGCACAAAATGAAGGTGCATATAAAGCAAAAGCATTTCAACATGAAAAGGGTTATCGTGTTGCTAGACTACCTAACATTGTAGTTCATCAATTAGCTAAAAAAGGCATCTTAAATTACAATGGTAAAGTCTTAGATAAGTCTAGATTTTTTCGTTGGTTAAACGACTCTGATAACAGACATTTTAGAATATATACAGGTAACTTATAATGGCATTAGACACATACTCCAACCTCAAAACTACTATTGCAAACTACCTTAATAGAAGTGATCTCACTGCATACTTAGGTGACTTTATTACTTTAACTGAGGCTAGACTTAATAGAGAGTTACGAGTAAGAGAAATGGTAAACACAGACACATCAACTACTACTGTTGCTGGTACACAAAGCTATGCCTTGCCTACAGGTTATCTTGAAGCGACAACAGTCATTTATCAAAGTAATCCCTATTGCACATTAAGATTTATAAATAACAGTGATTTTTACAACAAGTATAATGCAAGTCAAAGTAGAGGCAAACCTACATATTTTACTATTGTCGGTACAAATATTCTTTTAGGTGTTGCACCTGACTCAGCAACAACATTACAAATAAATTATTATAAAAACATATCTTCGTTATCAGACGATAACACAACAAATACAATATTAACAAACTATCCTGAATTGTACTTATATGGTTCACTAGCAGAGTCTGCACCATTTATTATGCAAGACGAAAGGATAAATACTTGGGCAACTTTATATAAAGAAGCATTAAAAAATGCTAACGAAACTTCTTCAAGAGGATCAACTACATCTTCTCCTTTACAGATGTCCACACCACAGGTGGTGTAGATGATTGAGTTTGGCGATTTACAAGCTGACTTACCTACTTACGAGAACTCAGGTGCTTTAGTAGTTGATAATGTCTTACCTTTAGCAAAAGGATATAAAAGCCTAGCTGGTTTTCAGGCATTAAGTGGTACAGGATTAACAGGTAGTGCTGTTGGTTTATTTACAAGTTTTGGTGCTAGTGGTTCTACGAACTATGCTGGTGATGCTACTAAACTTTATCAGATGGACTCCTCTCTTGTCTTTCAAGATAAAAGTAAAGCTGGTGGCTACAATAACTCTACTACAGAGAACGCTAGAGACTTTTGGGCATTTACACAGTTTGGCTCAAACATCATTGCTACTAACTTTGCAGACAACATACAAAAGTTTGAAGAAGGTGTAGATAGTGCCTTTAGTGATCTAGTATCATTAAAAGCAAAATACATCGCAGTGATTAGAGACTTTGTAGTAGCTGGATATACAACAGAAAGTTCTACTACTTACAACCAACGAGTAAAGTGGTCAGGTATTAATGATAGTTCTACATGGACACCAAGCCAAGCTACACAATCAGGTTTCCAAGATATTGTAGGATCACATGGTAATATTCAAGCCATCGTAGGTGGTGAGAGTGCTGGTGTAATCTTTATGGAAAAAGCTATCTACAGAATGGAATATGTAGGTACTCCATTAATCTTTCAGTTTAATAAAATAGCAGATAACATTGGAGCATTTGCACCTAAGTCTGTTGCTTCTTACGGAAATCAAATATTTTTCTTAGCACAAGATGGTTTCTACAAACTAACAGGTGGACAACAATTAACACCAATAGGAAATGCAAAAGTAGATAATTTCTTTTTTGAGGACTTATCTTCTAACCTTGATGGTATTACCTCTGCTATCGATCCCAACAATAGTATTGTTGTATGGTCTTATCGTGGATCAGGAGCTACAGGAACTACTAATAATAAATTATTAATTTACAACTATGCAGTCGATAAATGGAGTACAGGTAGTGGACAAGACTTACAGTTTATTGCTAGTGCATCACAAGAAGCATTTACAACATTAGAAAGTTTAGATGTGTTAGGTGACTTAGATAACTTACCTAAATCATTAGACTCCTACTTTTATAAAGAAGGTATTGTTGGTCTAGCTGGTTTTAACTCTGCTAATAAGTTTGGAAAGTTTATTGCGAATAGTTTAAATGCTACAGTTGATACGACAGAGTTTGAAGGTGCAAAAGGTAAAAGATCAACATTAATTAATTGCAGACCTATTGTTGATGGAACATCAAATACATCTGTAACAATAACACCGATTACGAGGCAATCACAACTTGACACCACAACAACTGGCAGTGCTGTTAGCACTAATGATACTGGCACTTGTCCTTTACGGAGTACATCTAGATATCATCGCATTAGGGTAAGTGTGACAGGTAACTTTAACACCATGTCAGGTGTAGATATAGAAGCGAGACCTGAAGGTGGCAGATAATCAATTTCCTCAAGTACCTTTATCGATACCTGATACAGGACAACATTTACGATTAGTTTCAACATCATTGAACAATACAATCAATGGTAAACTTAACAGTACAGGAACAATAACACTAACTGCTAGTGCTACATCGACTACCTTAACCGATGCTCGTATTGGTGGTAATTCTGTGATACTGTTTATGCCAATAACTGCAAATGGTAGAACAGCACTTAACGGACTTCATGTTTCTGCAAGATCAAATGGGAGTGCCACATTAACTCATGCAAGTTCAGGAAACACAGACCAAAACTTATCATACTGTGTCATTGGATAATGTTGTCACTAGAGTACCTAGTGAAGATGTTGAATTTATATGGAGTCAAGTAGCTCCATTATTAAAGAAAGCATTAGACGAAACTTATAGTATTCAAGACATACTATACGGATTAGCTAATGATCGTATGCAACTATTTATTAGTTGGAATAACAATAAAGTCGAGAGTGCTGTTGTAACCGAAATAGCACAATACCCTCAGTCTAAAGTATTACGATACTTTTTAGCTGGAGGAAAAAATCTAGAAAACTGGTTAGAAAGAATACAAAAAGTAATAGAAAAATTTGCAAAGAAAGAAAATTGTACTCACCTTGAAGTCGCTGGGCGTAAAGGTTGGGTAAGAAAATTGAAAGGATTTAGAGTTAAAGCATACTTACTAAATAAGGAAATATAAAATGTCAAAAGGATCATCACCATCATCAGTCGTATCAAGTTCTGCATCACAAGAACCATCAGAATTTATTAGACCATATCTTACTCAAGCTATTGATTACAGCCAAGACTTGTTTGAGTCTGCTATGCCTAATTATTTTCCTAATGCTACCTATACAGGTTTTGCACCTGAAACAGAAACAGCATTAAATTTAGCTACAGCTAGAGCAACAGCAGGAAATCCATTATTAAATCAATCACAAACAGAAGCTAGTGGTATTCTATCAGGTGATTATTTATCACCTACTTCTAACCCTTATACACAAGCATTGTATAATCAAATGGCAGACGATGTAACAAGTAAAGTTAATTCACAATTTTCAAAAGCAGGTAGATTTGGCTCAGGTGCTAATCAAGAAATCCTAACAAGAGAACTAGGTGATCTTGCTAATCAAGTTTATGGAGATCAATATAATAGAGAAAGAGACATTATGGTCGATACCATGAGTACAGCACCTACTCTTGGAGAAATGGATTATAACGATATTCAAAAATTAGGATTAGTTGGATCTGAAAAAGAAAGTTTAGAACAAGCAAAGTTACAAGACGCTATTGCTAGATACGATTATGAGCAATTAAAACCATATCAAAAATTAGAAAATTATCTTGGTAATTTAGGTGCAAACTATGCAACAAATCAAATATCTACGCAACCAGTATTTAGAGATCGTGCAGGTGGACTATTGAGTGGTGCTATGGCAGGTATGAATATTGCTGGTAAATCAGGTGGTGTTATTAGTCCTATGATGGGTGCTGTTGGTGGTGGATTACTAGGAGGATTCTTATAATGGTAGCTTTAGCATTAAGAAATAAAACAACTTATGGTAATCAAAATAATCAAGTTAAAAATCAAAATAGTAATTCCTTTTTAGATTTTTTTGATGCTAATCCAAATAAAGAGGGTTTTCAATTATTTAACTCTAATCCTACAAATAAAAATGCACAATCTGCACAAACAGTCATACAAACACCAACAGGTATTGTAAATCCTAATCAACAAGGTTTGCTTTCAAACGAAGAAATTGTAGAACAAAACACAGGTGGAATTTTAAACAGTCCTTCTGCACCTGCAAAAGAAGGTGGATATACTTACAACTTTTCACAAAATAATCAAAGAACATCTCCTTATTCTGTTTTTACTACTCCTCAAAATAATACAAATGCCAATGCAGGTGTTGATCCAAACTTTGTCAGACCAACCTTACCTGCTTCTGAGGGAAGTTATACTCATGGTTACGGATTAGGTACACCAACAGCAGATACAAACAAAGAGGGTACTCCTAAAAAGAAAAGTTTTATGGATATATTAAAAGATTTTACACAAACTGATTTTGCTCTTGATATGGCTATGAAAGGTTTAGAGGCTTCTGCTCCTAAAGTTGGAACTCCAACAAGTACAGGAAGAACATTGTTTGAAGCATACAACTATGCAAAACAACAAAAACAACAAAAAATTGATAATGAAATTAATAGACAAAAAGCAAAAACTGATAACTACAGAGAGCCTGTATATAGAGCTTTAGTTAGAGACAAACAAGGAAATCAATATGGATTATTTTCATCTGGTGGAATGTTATATGCAGATATAAATGGAGTTAGAGTTCCTCAACAAGATTTACAAAATGCTATTGGTGATTATGACATAAGAAATGTAGGCGACCAAATGGACGGAGTTATGACATTTGCTAACTTTAAAAAACTAAGAAACACTTTGAATGACGATGAAGTATCATTAAAGAAAATGATAAATTTCTTAAAAACTCAGGATAAAACTTCTGTAGGTTACCAAAGAATAATTGATGGTTTTATGGGTAAAATAAAAACATTCTTTAGCACAAAAGCAAAACAGTATGACATGACCGAAGAAGAATTAGCATTAGCAATAGCAGAAGGACAACTACAAGGACTACTTGGATCGTCAAGAAAAGAAGTAGTTGGTGGTGGTGTCTTAACAGAACAAGATGCTAGAAGAATCATTGAGTATTTAGGTGGTGATATAGATGCACTTCAAAATCCTTATAGAGTACAAGAAGCAATATCATATATCTTTGGCGAAAAATTAACAAATTACGATTTAAACTTAGAAGATCATAATATTGCAGTTGAAAATGAGTATGGAACAAGAGGATATAAATCTAAAGATCGTATAGAATTTTCACCTGAAGAAATTGATCTATTGAGTGCTGATGTAGCGTTTGAAACGGGATATAAAAATTTTCCTGATATGACCTTAGAAGAAATATTAGGATTTGACCATACCACATTAACAGATCCAAAAGATTTAGATCTTTACTTTAAAACTTTGAAAGAGAAACAAAATAATGGCAACTAGAGATGAGATTTTAGCAGAAATTGCAGAAATAAAAAATCAATATAAACCTAGCGAACAAAATAATACTAGATCAGACAACGTAGGCGAATCATCTACAACAGGTAATGTTACAAGAGCTGTAGCACAAGGTTTAACATTTGGATTTGCTGATGAAATAGAAGCTGTTTTTAAATCTATAGGTAAAGACAAAACATACAAGGAAGCAGTTGATGAAGTTAGAGCAAAAGTAGATAAGTTTAGAAAAGACAATCCTGTATTAGCCTATGGTGCAGAAATAGCTGGATCAGTTCCAACTATGTTACTTGGTGGTGCAGGTGTTAGAGCAGTTCAAGGTGCTGGGAAATTGGCAAAAGGTGCAACTACTGGAAGTAAAGTTGGTAGTGCTATGAAAACTGGTGCAGTTAGTGGTGGAATTTATGGTGCAGGAGCAGGTGAAGGTGCTGAAGGTAAAGCCATTGGTGCAGTTGCAGGTGGTGCTTTAGGTGGTGCTTTAGGTGGTTTAACTGCAAAAATTTTACCTAAAACAACAGCAAAAGCAAAAGAACTTATGAAAAAAGACATTAGATTAACACAAGGTCAAGCATTTGGTGGAGAAGGTAATGTTATGGGTGGTGTTATTCAGAACCTAGAACAATCTACATCTTCTCTTGTTGGTGTTGGTAGTCCAATACAAACTGCAAAATTAACCTCATTAGTTGATTTTAATAGAGCAGTAATAAAGGAAGCATTAGAACCAGCAATAGGTAAAATGTCTAATAAACAGTTCAACTCTTTAATACCAAAAAATTTAAAAGGTAATGAGTTATTTCAATATGCAGACGATATTATGAAAAACTCTTACAATAAAGAATTAGCTAATGTGTCTTTAAATAGTGGTGCAGTCAATTCTTTAAAAAACACAATTACGCAATCTATTAGAACTTCTAACACAAGCACAGCTAATAAAAATAAAGTTTTAGCAGAAATTGGTAATCTTATAAAATCCAAAACTGAAAAAGGTGGAGGTATGAGTGGTGTTGCTTTTAAAGAATTAGAAAGAGATTTATCAGCATTATCTGCAAGTTACAAAAGATCACAAGGTGGAGATATTTTTCTAGCTAGATTAATTGACAATGCTAAAAAAGATGCAGGTAATATTTTAAAAGCATTTAACCCTGAATCTAATCTTGCAAACATAAATAAATCACAAGTCGGTATGAGTGCTATACAAAAAGCAGTTAATAAAGCTAATGGAACACAAGGGATTTTCTCTACAAAACAATTTTTAAATGCTCTTAAACAAAATGATATGAGTATTGGAAAAAAATCTACAGCGAGAGGTGAAGGTTTTTTAAAAGAAACAGCACAATTAGCAGATGATGTTATGGGAGGAGCTATACCAGACAGTGGTACAGCTAGTAGATTGATTACAGGTAACATTTCAGTTGATCCTGTAAAAGCGTTAGCATACGCACCTGCTACAATAGCATCAGAAATTGCTTATGGTATAGGCAGACCTGCTGTGAGAGGTTTATTACAAGTTCCAAGAGTAGGAATGAACACTATAACACCAACAGCTTCAGGTTTACTAGGTGGAGCATCAGGTGATGCACTAAAGAATAGAGGAATATTAAGATGACAGTATCAAATTATAGTACAACAGCTAGTAGCAATACAGCTATTAATGGAGTTAATATTTCTGAGGGTATGTCTCCCTCTGACGTTAATAACGCGATTAGAGAGCAACTTAAAGATGTTAGATCAGTATGGAATGACAAAGAGTGGTTCTTACTAGGTGACTCTAATGGCACGACTACTTTTACTAGAGCCTCTGCTACCAGCATAACTGTAGCTTCTAATATTACATCTACTTACCATGTAGGTCGTAGAGTCAAGATTATTGGTTCTAACACTGGAACAATCTTTGGTAAGATAGCAACAAGTTCTTTTTCCTCCCCGAACACGACAGTAACTTTTACATTTGACAGTGGTACAATCAATTCAGGTGATACTACAGTCTCTGTTTATGTCGGTTCAGTCTTTACAAATCCAGCTAATCCTGTTGTCGATGAAGATAACATGGCGAGTGATAGTGCAATTCTTCCTCCTTCTCAACAATCTGTAAAAGCATTTGTCACTTCAGGCACAGTCACTTTATCAAATAAGTCTATCAATCTAGGCAGTAATACCCTTACAGGAACAACTGCTCAGTTTAATACAGCTTTATCTGATAATGACTTTGCTACATTAGCTGGATCTGAAGCACTTACAAATAAGACACTTACTAGCCCTGTAATTAACACAGCTATCAGTGGTACTGCATTTAAAGATGAAGATGATATGTCATCAGACAGTGCGACTGCGGTTGCTTCTCAACAATCAATTAAGGCTTATGTCGATCAACAAGTAGGATTATCTGACTTAGATATTAGCGATGGTTCTTCTACTATAGCTATAGACCTAGATTCTGAGACTTTAGGATTACTAGGTGGTACAGGTATCGATAGCACAGCGTCAGGCAACAATGTAACATTTGCTATAGACTCCACTGTAGCGACAAAGACTGGAACAGAAACACTAACTAATAAAACTATTAGCGGTGCATCAAACACTTTATCAAACATAGCAAACTCAAGCCTCACCAACTCATCAGTGAGTTATGGTGGTGTATCTCTAGCTCTTGGTGGTACTGACGCAACTCCAGCTTTTGACTTACAAGACGCAACTAGTTATCCAGCTAGTGCTTTAACAGGAACAGTAGCAAACAATCAAGTAGCGACAGGAATAGATGCTATTAAGATTGGTGATGGATCAGTTACAAACACAGAGTTTCAACATATCAATACTGTATCTTCTAATGTGCAAACACAATTAGATGCTAAAGTAGCAAAGGCTTCAAACTTATCAGATTTAGCTTCAGCTTCTACCTCAAGAACAAACTTAGGTCTTGGTACAATGGCAGTCCAAAATTCAGGAACAGTCTCAATAAGTGGTGGTTCTATTACAGGATTATCAACACCTTCTAATAATTCAGATGTAGCAATTAAAAGTTATGTTGATGAAGCTGTTGCTGGTCTTAGAACAAGAATTATTGCTGAAGTAGCAACCACAGCTAATGTTAATCTTACAAATGGATTAGAAGCTGGTGATGCTATTGATGGCGTTACTCTTGTTGCTGGTGATAGAGTTTTAGTCAAAGATCAATCTACTGCTACTGAGAATGGTTTATACCTTGCAGTATCAAGTGGAGCATCTTCAAGAGATCCAGAGTACGATACAATCGCAGAGTTAAGTGGTGGTTTAATTGTAGTCAATCAAGGAACTTCAAATGACAATAAAATATTTTTATGTACGACTGATAGTGATGGCTCACTAGGTTCTACAAACATAACCTATACCCAAGTCACACCATCAAACACAGGTACAGTTACAAGTATTGGTGTAACACAGTCAGGTTCAGAATTTTCTATATCAGGATCACCAGTCACATCTGCTGGTAATATCACATTAGATGTAAACAGAATTAGTGCTACAAAAATTGGTGCTAACACAAATGTTTCTGATACAGAATTTGGTCACTTGGCGAATGTGTCAAGCGATATACAAACACAAATAGATTCCAAAGCTGGTGCTGGATTTGCAGTAGCGATGGCAATAGCTTTATAGGAAAGGAAAACAATGGCTCAAGATTTTGAAAGATCATACGCTAGTTCGATTTCAAACTCATCAGGATCACCGACAACAATAGTCACTTCAAACTCTGATGACGCATTGATTTCAATTAGATTAGTAAACAAACACACAGCAGAAGTAACTGTTTCTGTTGTAATTACATCAGGTGGAACAACATTTAATGTTATTAAAGATGCACCCATACCAGTCGGAGGATCACTAGAGTTAATAGACTCAGGTTCTAAGATTGTAATACAAAATGGTGATGTCGTGAAAGCATACGCAAACACAGCTAGTGCTGTCGATTGCTTAGTAAGTTTTGTTGATACTATCAGTTCCTAGGAGATAACATGGCATATATAGGCAGAACACCCACAGGATCTATACTTACTGGTGCAGATATAGCAGACGGATCTATATCTACAGCTAAGATAGCAGACACAGCAGTTAGTACAGCTAAGATAGCAGATGATGCAGTAGGTAATACTAAGTTAAACCTTGCAGATAACTATGCGTTTACTGGTACTGTGACTGGTGCTCAAGGTGATTTTGAAAAAATCATAACAACTAATCAATCTTCTGCTGTAAGCACTATTGAATATACAAATTCAATCATTTCAACTACTTATAAAACATTTAAAATCGTAGTTTCTAATGGAAGGTTGACAGACGATAATTCAAATTTTGGTGTTAGAGTAAGCACAACTAATGGTAGTTCATTTATTAATAATAGTAGCTACGCAAGAAACATTTGGTGTACTTCAGACGATAGTGGTAATGATTCTTTTACAGGTCGAGCAAGTTCAACAACTAGCATGGGTTTAGGACACGCAGTATCAGGTGGTAATGCATCAGGTGAAAGTCAAAATGCCGAACTTACGCTTTTAAATCCACATTCTACATCAAACAACAAGTTTGTAACTATTGTAGGAGCACAACTTGATTCAAACGGAAATGGTAGGTCAACCATTGGTCATTTTAGAATAAGCACTACATCTGCAATAAGTGGTATTCAACTTTTTAACGAGTCTGGAAGCACTATAGCTAGTGTTGATATAACAATATATGGATTAAGAGCGTAATGAAGAAATTAGTTAATAATATAGAAGTAGAACTTACTTCTAAAGAATTAAAAGTAATTGAGGCTACAGAAACTGAGTGGCAAAATGGAGCTTTAGATAGAGCACTTATTGTATTAAGAGAAGATAGAAATAATCTTTTAGCAAAAACAGATTGGACAGCTTTATCAGATAACACAATGTCTGATGCTATGAAAACATATAGACAACAACTTCGTGATGCTCCTAGTGGGTTAGATACAGTAGAAAAAATAGAAGCATACACATTTCCAACAGAGGTATTAAAATAATGGCATACATAGGAACAGCTCCTACAGATGGACAATATACAATCCTAGATGACATTAGTTCAGGATTTAATGGATCAACAACAACTTTCAATCTCAGTTCAGGTGGGGTTGCAGTCGTACCTCAGACAGATGCAAATGCCTTAATCTCTATCTCAGGTGTTGTACAGTACACTTCAGCTTATGCTATATCAGGTAGCACTATTACATTTAGTTCTGCTCCATTATCGACAGATACTTTTAGCGGTAGAGTTCTTGGTAATAGTAAGGATATCGGTGTACCTACAGATGGAACAGTATCATCATCAAGTCTATCCTCTACTTTCTTTATGACTAATGGACAGACATTTAACAATGTGTCTATTGCTTCAGGCAAAAATGCTATGGCAGTAGGAACAATAACAATTTCAGGAACGCTAACCATACCAAGTGGATCTAGCTTTGTAATTATATAGGAGTCAAAATTGAGTATTATTCAAGTAGATACACTACAAAAAAGAGATGGAAGTACATTCCCTATAGGTAAGATTGGTCAAGTGGTTAATGCAACTACTACTACACAAACACAAACAACTTCTGGTACATTTACTGATTCAACTATTGTAGCTTCAATAACACCATCTGCAACATCATCAAAAATTATTATTAATATTCAAATGTTTGTTCAACTTTTTGGTAATGGTGTTGATGCACAAGTAAACGGAAAATATCAAATTGTTAGAACGATTGGAGGAAGTGCAACAAATCTTTTTACTTCGAATAATAATCCAAGATATGATGATTTTGATGAAAGTTCAGATTTCTTTATGTTTAATTTACCAATACTTCATGTTGATTCACCCAATACAACTTCAGCTTGTGAATACAAAATACAAATAGCTTCTGGTGCTGGTACAGGAAATTCAAGATTTTCAGCACAACAAGATAGCCAACCAAGTAATATAGTTCTAATGGAGGTACTAGCCTAATGTCCACACTTAAAGTTACAAATCTACAAAAGCTAGATGGAACTACATTTCCTGTAGGTAAGATTGGTCAAGTTGTTAGTGTAACAACTAGCACACAACAAGCTATAACAGCCACAAGTTTTACTGATATGACAGGCATGAGTTTATCTATAACACCATCAAGTGCTACAAGTAAAATTTTATATTTAGTACATTTAAATGGAGGTTTTCTTAATACAAGCAGTAATGAAGGTATTATTGCACGAGTAAGATGTCAGCCAAGTGGAGGAACAGATACCTCAGTTGCTTTTTTTAGTAGATACGCGGGTAGAATGACACTTTCTGGTGGATATGGTTTAGAAACATTGTCTATAGCGAAATTATTTACTGTTTCTTCTGCTGTTGAACATACATTTAAAGTACAGTTTAAATCTAAAAATGGTAATTCTGTCATAATGAATACCAATGATGAAGGTAATGCAGAACTAGGAGATAGTTCTACAAATTCAACAATAACATTAATGGAGGTATTAGCATGAGTTCAGAATTAAGAGTAGATACAATAAAGTTAGCTAATGGTAATACTGCTACAGCTAGTGGTTTAGGTATTGGTGGTGTTGGTAAGATTGGTCAAATAGTTACTGCCACTACTTCAACTGAGGTTTCAAACACTTCAACATCTTACGCTGATGTTGGTTTATCAGCGTCAATAACACCAACTTCAACATCTTCAAAAGTTTTTGTTATAGTTTCATCTTCTCTTGCGGGAACGACAGGGAGTGGTTCTAATAATTTGCTTTCATTGATACAACTTGTCAGAGGAAGTACTAGTATAGCAGAGTATTTAGGCACAAGAATTGATGGTGTAACTAATATGCAAAGTGGTGGTGCGTGTTCTTATACAGACTTAGATTCACCCTCTACGACAAGTGCTACCACATATAAAGTGCAACAAAAATTAAGCACCTCTGGTGATGGTAGAACCTCTTTTTTTTCTTTTAATAATAGGCTTTCAACAATTACACTAATGGAGGTACTAGCATAATGGCTATTACAAGATTAAATAATAATTCTATTAGTAGTATTAGTGCTTTGCCTAGTGGTGTTGGTGGTAAAATATTGCAAGTTAAACAGACTACAAAACTTGATACCTTTTCTACAACCTCATCATCAAACACAGATGTAACAGGATTATCAGTTGCAATCACACCAAGTAGCTCTAGTAATAAAATATTTATTACAGCAAGTATATCTTTAGGTAGTGCAAATGCTGATAGAAATTTAAATTTATTTGTTACTAGAGGTGATACTGAAATATATAAAGCTGATCAGTCTGGTTCAAATAGACAAAGAGCTGGTGGAGGACTACATTATCATCATGGATTATCGTCAACCGTTGGTACTTACTCAACAAATATTATGTTTTTGGACTCCCCCTCATCTACCTCTGAGTTAACTTTTAAAATTAGAGCAAATGCTGGAGTGAATGGTGGCACTTTACATATTAATAGAACAGGAGATTCTACTGATGATAATAACAGAGCCTCATATCCTTCTTCTATAACAGTTATGGAGGTACAAGCATAATGACAAACAATTTTAAGAAAGAAAGGAAAAACAAATGACAACAGATATAGCAAGTGCAATCAAAGCTCTCAAAGACGATGCAGAGTTTGTAATTAGTGGTGAACCTACTAATGAAGCTGAGTACAAAGCTAATGTAAAATATGTGACTGGAGCAGATTCAAATGGGACTGCAATCTTTGGAGATCAGTTATATACATGGAGCGAAGTATCAGCTAAACAAGCTGAGTTACAAACTGCATACGATAACAATGAGTATCAGAGAAAAAGAGCAAGTGAATATCCATCTATAGCAGATCAGCTAGACGACATTTATCACAATGGCGTTGATGGGTGGAAAGCTACAATCAAAACAGTCAAAGACAAATATCCAAAGAGCTAATTATGTGTGAATTTTGTAATGGCGAATGTGTTTGTAAATGAAATATTTAGTATTAGTGTTTTTGTTGCTATCAGGAATAGCATATTCAGCAGATACTAATACGACTGTTAGTTCCACAGTAACAGGAACAACCACAGTAGATAAAACTCCAAGCACAGCAAACGCTCCAAATGTGATGATATCACAGCAAGATGTCTGTACTCGTGGTGGATCGGTTGCTTTACAAACGCAAATATTTGGTTTTGCTAAAGGATCTACTGTTACAGATATAACTTGTGAACGATTAAAATTATCTCGTGCTTTGTATGGTATGGGAATGAAAGTTGCTGGTGTCTCTGTTCTTTGCCAAGATCCAAGAGTTTTTCAAGCGATGGAAATGGCGGGTACACCCTGTCCTTTTTTTGGAACAATCGGGGAAGTGGCACAAGCTGGTTGGGATAGTCACCCTAAAGATCGACCTGATTATGTAAAGGAGTCTAATGCTAAAAACTATATTGTTGGTGGTGTTATTTTGGCTATTACCACAGGCATATTCTTAT
>VMHT01101482.1_pt1 | contig 21331 bp, 37 predicted proteins | sample 4693611 | NCBI WGS metagenome assembly VMHT01 (sample SAMN12280063, study PRJNA550983) | marine metagenome | isolation source: seawater sampled from same location over 5 years 0.02-0.2 micron viral filtrate | place: USA: collected off the coast of southern California halfway between the port... ...
AAACCTAACACTTAAAAAACTTACCAAAGAAGATAACAAGGAGTTAAAACTTCTTGCCTATGGAAGACCACACGTGGCTGTTGAGGATTATAACGGTAATGTATTTATGATGGGATTAGAACACGGAGCAGACGTGAATGGCGGCAGCATCGTTACTGGAGCTGGAATGGCCGATTTAAGCGGATATACACTAACGCTAAACGCACAAGAAACTGCACCTGCTAACTTTATGGATTCTGACACTAAAGATATTGACTTTCCTTTTAGTGTTGTAGATTACGCTGGTTTAACAGGTACTATTACAATTACTGAAGGAACAAATTCTTAATCTGTTTTAATTTTGGTTTTGAAGGGGTAGCAGAAATGTTACCCTTTTTTTATAACAATTTGTTACACATATAACACATTTATTGTTTTTTGTTATAAAACTACATTTTTTATATTATTGTTAATAAAATGTTTATATTAGTGTAAAGATTAAGTTCTTTGACATAATGTATAACGTAAAACAATAAACAATGAAAGTAAATGAAAAATTTAATGTATTTGAGGTACACGTTAAAGATGGTAAACCATTAGGGTTAGATGATAAGCCAACAAAGACACAAATTAGTCAAAAGTGGCGATCAGAAAAATACCGAATGGATTACAGTACAAGTTGCAACAATTCAACAGGATCAGGTTATCACCTAAAAGGGTTTGATGATTTAATTGAACACATCAAGGATTGTTTAGCTGGTGGTCACGTAATAGAAATAACGCCTGACTACAATAGACCTGACAAACACAAGTACTAATCTTAACTAAAAGGGCAGCAGAAATGTTGCCTTTTTTTTGCTTTATAAATAACAAAATTTAGGTTTTTTTATTGTATATATATGATTATACTACAAGAAACAGGATCAGCCCAAAACCTTGATTTTATTCCAAGAAGTTTTACAACAGGCACGACCTATAATGTATCAATAGTAAACGAACAAACCAACACAACGGTTTACAATCAAAACACAACTGCTGTATCAGAAGTGTTGTACTACAATAGGTACAATGCAGCGTTTGGCTTAAAACAAGATAATTTTTATATGCTTACAATTAAAGCAGGAACTGATGTTGTATTTAAAGATAAAATATTCTGCACTAACCAAACAGTAGCAGATTACACAGTAAACAATAGTCAGTATACATCTAACGATACAACAAACGACTTTATATTTGCATAATGGAAAACTTACACATAATAAATTTATCGTCTTATAATAAACCACAAATCACAGAAGATAAAAAGCGTGATTGGGTAAACTACGGTGAAGATAATGACTACTATTCTTATTTAATAAAACTGTTTATTAATTCAACCACCAACAACGCTATTATAAATGCAGTTAGTCAAAATATATACGGTAAAGGCTTAGATGCGTTAGATAGTAGCACCAAGACAGAAGAATATGCATCTTTGAGGTCTATATTTCACGACAAGTGTTTACAAAAAATAGCACTTGATTTAAAACTATTAGGCGAAGCAAGTTTCCAAGTATTATACCAAGACGGTCAAGTAAAACGTTCAGAACACTTTCCACGTCAAACACTACGTGCAGAAAAATGTAACGAAGATGGCGAAATAGAAGGGTACTACTACTTCCACGATTGGTCAAAAATTAAACCAAACGACAAGCCTAAACGCATTGCAGCTTTTGGATTTGGTAACGGTAAAGAACCAGAAATTAAAATTGTAAAAAAGTACGTTTCTGGGTACGATTATTACTGCCCTGTGGATTATCAAGGCGGATTAGCTTATGCTGATCTTGAATGTGAAATAAGCGACTACTTGATAAACGATGTACAGAATGGTTTCAGCGGAACTAAAGTAGTCAACTTTAACAACGGCGTACCTGACAGGGATAAACAACTTCAGATTAAGTCTGATGTAATGAACAAGCTAACAGGTGCAAGAGGCGAAAAAGTAATAATAGCATTTAATAACAATGCAGAAAGCAAAACATCTATTGATGACATACCTTTAACAGATGCACCACAACATTACGAATACCTATCTAACGAATGTACAGGCAAGTTGATGGTTGCACACAGAATTACTTCCCCTTTACTTTTAGGTATTAGGGATGGTAACAATGGTTTAGGTAATAATGCTGATGAAATACGTACAGCTTCTTTATTGTTTCACAACGTAACTATTAAACCTTACCAAAATCTAATAATTGATTCTATTGATGATATACTTGCGGTAAATGGCATTAGCCTTAAATTGTATTTTAAGACACTACAGCCGCTTGAATTTATAGAAACTGACAATGCCATCACAGACGAAACAAGGGAAGAAGAAACAGGCGTTAAAATGGCTAAACAAGAGCCTGACTTTGATGATGACAAGATGTATGACTTGCTGGATGATTTTGGCGAAGATGAAAACCTTGATGAATGGGAATTAGTAGATGAACGTGAGGTAGATTATGACCAAGAAGAAGCGTTAGACAAAATGATAGGTTTAGCAAGTACAGGTAGTGCAAGACCAAATGCAGGAAGTGAACAAGATGGTGAAAATAAACAAGGTGTACAGTTTAGGGTACGTTACCAATATGCACCATTAAAAACACAGGCTAACAGTAGGGAATTTTGCAAGAAGATGGTAGCTGCTAAAAAAATATATCGCAAAGAAGATATTATGCAAATGAGCCAATTAGCAGTAAATGCAGGGTGGGGTTTAAACGGTGCTGCTACTTATGATATTTGGTTCTATAAAGGCGGAGGTGCTTGTCATCATTTTTGGATGCGTAAAACCTACAAAGCAAAGTCAGAAGATATTAAACCTGATGTGGGTAACCCTAATGCAGAGGTTAGTGTAAATCAAGCTAAAAAAGATGGTTTTAAACCAGAAACAAACGACAAAAAGGTTGCTAAACGACCTGTAGATATGCCGAATCAAGGCTTTGTAAATAAATAAGATATGGCAGAAGGATTATTCATAACACGAAAAGATTTAGTAAAGTTTACTGCTGTAAATGGTAATGTGGACACGGACAAGTTTATACAATTTATAAAAATAGCCCAAGACATACACATACAAAACTATTTAGGTACTGACTTATTTGAAGATTTACAAGGACACATAGAAGGCAGTAGTTTAGCTGGGGATAATTTAGCACTTGTAACGACCTATATAAAGCCTATGCTGATACATTGGGCAATGGTTGAATATTTACCCTTTGCAGCTTATACAATCGCTAATAAGGGCGTATTTAAACACAGTAGCGAAAACGCACAAAACGTAGATAAAAACGAAATAGATTTTTTAATAGAAAAAGAACGAAATATTGCACAATACTATACTGAAAGGTTTATTGAATATATGTCTTTTAATGCCTCAAGTAAATTTCCAAAATATTATACTAACACTAATGACGATGTTTACCCTGATAAGGATGCATCTTTTGAAGGATGGGTGCTATAAAAAAATCATACAGACCAAAAAGTTATAATATTGAAAGGTTGAAAAATTACCTTAAAAAAATACATATAACAAAAACACAAAAAAGTTATTGATATATTATGGCGAATACTATTAATTGGGGTGAAATATATTGCGTTTCCTATTTTGGTGATTCGGCAAATTTATTATCAATTCAAATAAATAGTCAACCAGAATGTTTGGAATAATATATAGTTCATCTTGGTTTGGCGAAGTAAATGCTACAAATGGCTGGGGCAGTTTATATCCGTTTGATGCTGATGGTAGTTTTTTTACAACTGACACAACAAAAGAAACAGCAGATACAACAGAATACAGAGCAGATGCAACACAATATTAATATATAAAAAATGGCTAAACAAACAATTAACATAGGTACTACTGCAAACGATGGCACAGGTGATCAGTTGCGCAGTGCTTTTGACAAAGTCAATGACAACTTTACGGAACTTTATAGTGATGATGCTGGGGATGTTGGTTCTATTGTAGCAGGTACAGGAATTAGTGTAAATCAAGCTACAGGTGATGTAACTGTAACTAATTCTTTGCCTAACGCTACACACACAGGCGATGTAACAGGTTCTGGTGCTTTAACAATAGCAAATGATGCTGTAACAACTGCTAAAATTATTAATGATGCGGTAACTGCTGATAAATTAGCAAATTCAATTAATACTGAAATTGCAGCTAATACTGCTAAAGTAACAAACGCAACGCACACAGGCGATGTTACAGGTGCAACTGCTTTAACTATCGCAAGTTCGGCAGTTACAACTGCTAAAATTAACAACGATGCAGTTACACACGATAAACTTGAAAACCGTTATACTGCAATAGTAACTAAAACGGATCAAGGCGGTGCGGTAGCGGTAGATTGGTCAGCAGGTACTATATTTAAGTTTTCTAATTCATTAACAAGTGGTTTAGAACTAGACTTTACAAACTACAAAGCAGGTCAAATTATAAGCATATACGGTTTAACAGGTAGTCAAACTATTACATTAGATAGTGATGCCGGTACAAGCGAAACTTTTAACAAAGTAGGGGGTGTGGATTACGCAGGTGGTTCAACAAACTTGTTACAAATAGAATGTGTAGACGATTCAGCAAATGCAGTTTTTAATTATTCGGTAGCAGCTTATGCTTCTGATGCAACACCAAGTTAGATGAAAGCAAAACAAATAGACGGTAACATTACCACATACAAAATTTTACCAAGCGAATACAAAAAGGCTGATGGTAAAGTCATACTTAACTTTAGAAACGCTGATACTGCTACACTTGAAGCCGAAGGGTTTTATGACGTTGTGTTTGCTTCTTACGATCCTTTAGTACAAAACAAAGGCGGTCTTGAATGGGATTCTAAAAAGAAAATATTTACAAATAAAATCACCGACAAAGATTTTAACGTTGAACAATTTGTATTAGACGAAGATGGTAAGCCAACAGAAGAAAAAGAAAAGGTTTATAAAATAGCCGACATCAAAGCAAGTAAGTTAGCTGAAATAAAAGGTAAAGCAAATAGATTATTACAACCTACGGATTGGCAAATTATACGAAAAGCAGAAAGGGATGTAGCTATTAGTTCTGATGTAGTAACTGAAAGAGCAAAAATACTAACAGAAGCAGAAAGATTAGAGGCAGAGGTAAACGCAAAAAAAACTTATAAAACCGTATTACAATATCAAGTAGCATTTTTTCCAAAAGAAGAAGTAGATGGCATTGAATAAAAGATTGTTTATAGGAGGTGCTGATGCTTGTACTACTGATACTGCTGATAAATTTGGCGATTCAAGTGGTGTGTTATTGTATTCTATGGACTACGATGCTTCTGATGCAAGTGGTAGTGCTGATGGCACACCTACTGATGTAACTTTTGGTGTAGAAGGTCAAATAAACTACGGTGCAAGATTTAATGGCAGTAGTAGCTTCATCAACACAAATTACACGCTTACTACCGACACTACATTTTCATTTTCTTGGTGGATGAATGCAGAAGTTCCGGTAGGCGATGATCATTATATCTGTAATGATGGAAATGGAACAGGACACGATGGCACATTTGCAATGTACCACACTTCAGATGGAAAATTCAAAATGTGGATAGGTGCAAATGGTAGTGGATATGCCTATGGGGAACTAACCCTGGCTGTTACTGGGTCTTGGATGCATTTTGCTGTATCCGTTAATGGATCGACTGTTACTGTTTATAAAAATGGCTCTTCTGCAGGAACTATAACCTTAACCCCACATAATACCGCAGGTATTCTTACTTTAATCATAGGTAGATTAGGACATTTTAACGGACGCTATTTTGAGGGCGATTTAGACCAATTTAGGTATTTTAACAAAGCAATTTCCGCAACAGAAGTTGGTGAACTTTACGCAGAAACTGCTTGTGTATATACTGCAACTACAACTGATAATAATTATCCTGTAGCTAATACTATGTACCACAAACTTGACAATAGTGCAGATGATGAGATTGGTACTGCTACATCTACAGAGCAAGAAATGCAATACAGGTTTGGCAAATATGGACAAGCAGGTTTATTTAATGGTCTAAGTAATGGGTCGGAAATAAATACAAACTATACAGTAGCAGATACTGCTTTAACTCATTCTATTTGGATAAATCAGTCAGGCTTAGGATTTGCAAACTTTAATGTCGTTTTAGGTGCATATTGGGATGGAACAACTCCCTATCATTTAGGGTATTATATGTGGACTAATGCAAATACTATAAATTGGCGAGTTTTTTATGGTGGTGATGGTGGCTCTACTTCACAACGAGTTGAAGCCTCAGGAACTATAACACAAAACCAATGGCATCATATTGTTGCAACTTGGACAGATGGCACAGGTGCAAAATTATATATTGATGGCTCATTAGCACAGTCTGTTTCTTCCTCTGAAACAAGAAATAAAAATGGAATTAATGTAGCTATAGGTGGATTTGGACATAACAGGTCTGGACAAGCAAATTGGAAAGGTTTATTAGACACATACAGATACTTTAATTCTGAATTATCAGCAAGCCAAGGAACCGAACTATACAACGAAAAACCTGAAGTAGATACATCTAACTTTAAGGCGGTGTTGTATGAGGGGAATAGTGGTACTCAATACATTTCAAATGTAGGGTTTCAACCTGACTTTGTTTGGATAAAGAATAGGGATACTTCAAATAACCATATGCTTTATGATTCTGTAAGAGGTGCAACTAAAACACTAAACAGTAACAACGATGGTGCTGAAGGAACACATTCTGACGCTTTAACATCTTTTGATGCAAATGGATTTTTTTTAGGTTCAAAAGCACACGTGAATGGTAATAATAATGATCTTGTAGCTTGGTGTTGGAAAGGCGGAGGCGATGCGGTTACTAATAATGATGGCACAGTAGCAAGTCAAGTTAGTGCTAATGTAGACGCTGGTTTTAGTATAGTCACAAACACATCAGTTGCAGGTAATTATACTTGGGGACACGGATTAAATAAAGCACCTGAATTATTTATACATAAAGCAATTAATTATACTTATGGTTGGGAAACATTATTTCCAAAAACATTTGGAGTTGATGCAGGAAGTCTTACTGCTTCTGATTGGGAGTATATTATACTTAGTTCATCTGCGGCTAAAGTAACTAATTATCATTATGGTGCAAATGATTCAGTATTAGCACAAGTTGGTGGCGGTTGGGGGCAAGTAAATAATTTTGTAACCTACTGTTGGCATTCAGTTGCAGGATATAGTAAGATAGGGACTTATACAGGTGCAACTTCAGGAGTAACTGTAAATGTAGGTTTTGCACCATCTTTTGTTTTAATAAAAAGCACTACGCAATCTGACTATTGGGGAATCTTTGATAATAAAAGACCAAGCGGAACAGGAAACAGAAGTTATCTATACCCTAATACTGCCGATGATGAAGATGTTTATAGTGGCAGTTTGTCTGGGGTAACTTTAACCTCAACAGGATTTGCCGTAGACAATACAAATAGTCATATGGTTAATGAAAATGGAGAAACTTTTTTATATATGGCATTTAAATAATATGGAAGATTTAAAAATATTCGGACTGTACGCAGCAAACCTATTTGCATTGGCATTTAGTATTAGCGAAATAAACGCATACCTACAAATGTTTGTAATGGGTGCAACTTTAACATATACTATAATACAAATTTATAAAGCATTAAAAAAATGAATAGTAGGGAACGTAGGGAATTAAGGGGGTATGTAGGAAGCGGAATAGTATTTCTTTTCGTTATCCTATTGCTGGTGTTTCTGTCTTATGTTGAAATACCCGAAACAAATAATGACACTTTTAAACTTATTACAGGTGCTTTGGTGGCTTGTATAGGTGCAGCTATATATGTTTTTATCGGTAAAGACCCAAACGAACTAATAGAATTACAACGCAAAAACGATTCTTTAGAAATGAAGGTAGAGCAATTAGTATTAGCAAAAGATAAACTTGAAGAACTACTAATAAAAGTACAAGACGATGTTATAGACAGATTGCTTATTAAACACGCAATAGAACACGATGGAAAATCTTAAATATTTTAAAATTGAAGAATTTGACAGCCCTGACCTTCCTAATAGTGGTGTTAATATGGATCGTAATTTCTTGCAAAAGCTTGAATTGGCACGTGAAATTAGCGGGATTTCCTTTGTCATCAATAGTGGCTACAGAACAAAAGAACATAACGATGCCATCTATAAAAGATTGGGAAAAGAACCAATTAAATCTGCACACTTGGTTGGGAAAGCAGCAGATATTGCCTACACAAATTCACGTGAAAGATGGCTTATTATTACAGCCTTACAAGACGCAGGGTTTAATAGATTGGGAATCGCAAAAGGATTTGTCCACGTTGATTCAGACGAAACAAAATCACCAAACGTTATCTGGACGTATTAGTGCAACAGTAGGAAACACATTAATAAATGAGTGAAGTAAAAGTAAAGGCTAACGGACTGCGGAACGAATTAAAAGAAATACGCAAAAGTATAGACAAACTAACAAACGCAATGATTGAAATACACATTGCACAAACACACACACAAAATGAAGTACATAGTAATAATACTTGTTGCAACGATGATGAGTTGTGCAAGTGCAAGGGAAAAAAACCTGACAAGGTTTAAAGAATTAACCAAAGATGTTTGCATAGATAACCCTAACGAAGTTAAATTAGCACAAATACTATACAACGAAATTGTAAATGTCAGGTAAGAAAAAGTTTAAAGACACAGCAGTAGGTTCTTTCTTGTTGCAAAAAATACCAAAAGTAGTAGGTGCAATAGCACAAGATACACCTGTAGGCAATGTTATAGAAGCTATTATAGGTGGTAGTGAAATGTCTGAAGCAGACAAACAAGTAGCACTTGAAAAACTACGATTAGAACGTAGTGAAATGGATGGTGTTACAAAACGATGGGTAGCAGATGCCAGATCAGGAACTTGGTTAGCATCTAATGTACGCCCATTAGTATTAGTGTTTTTAACTACAAGTTATGTAGCAGGATGGTATTTGGGTTACCCATTAGATGAAATAACAGGTTTACTTACTATTGTGATTGGTGGATATTTTGGTAGTCGTGGAGTAGAAAAAGTATTTGGCAATAACAAGCATAGGTAATGGCAAAACAAATAGTAGGTAATTATTATAAAAAGCCAAAACAAAAGCGTAAGGGCATACACGCTAAAAGTAAAACAAGCAGCCTAAAATCAAGTAAAAATTATCGCAAGGTTTATCGTGGACAAGGAAAATAATTAAATGTTATAAACAAAACATTTATTATTAAAAAAAAGCGTGTAAATTTGGTGGGTAGTGGGAATATAAATTTAACTAACATATATATAAATACTATGATTGAAGATTTAACTATTAGAAACTTGGCAGAAAAAATTGCTAAAGACTTTGCATTATCTATTAAAGAACGTACTGACTACTTGTTAGAACTTGATGCAAACCAATATACAAACTTGGGTATTGATTCTACTAAAACAGAAAAAAACAAAGTAAAATCTGATAGTAAATATATATACAAACAAATAAAAGGTATAGATGAACCTACAGGTAAATTACTTATTAATCATTTAGATGCCTAAAGCAAAAAAACCTACACGTAGTAAGCTGGTAAAAAAACTTGATATTTTATTTAGTAAGTATGTTAGGTTAAGTAATGCTGATAGAAATGGAATCTGTACCTGTGTAACCTGTAACAGACAGTACCATTGGAAAGACATACAAGCTGGGCATTTTATGTCAAGAAAACACTACAGTACAAGGTGGGATTTAAGAAACGTTAAACCTCAATGTGTAGGATGTAATATGTTTAAAAGTGGTGAACAATATAAATATTCAATTTATTTAGGTATAGAACTTGCAAATGAGTTATATTTACAGAGTAACAAAATTGTTAAGTTTAGTAATGACGAACTGCAAGGTAAGATAGATCATTACAGTAAAGAACTTAAAAAATTGGTTTAGTTTTATTGTTTTATGTTTCAAGGGGTGGTTTATAGCTGCCCCTTTTTTATTAAAAAAAAATTTGTATATTTACAATATGGAACATTTAAACAAAGTAGAACTTTTTGGCAAGGTCAAAGAACTACAACACGAAAACAAGTTACTTAAAAAACAATTAAACATTCAAAACGGAATTTATTATGCCAAAGACAGAAACTAACATCTACAACAAGCTGTTTAAGTTACAGCAAGAAATAGGTGCAGTAAGTAAAGATACAAATAATCCATTTTACAAGTCAAAGTATTTTGACATTAATTCACTGATTAAACAACTAAACCCATTATTAGCTAAACACAAATTATTGTTAGTTCAGCCTATAATGGATAATATGGTTACAAGCAGAATTATTTGCATTGACAATGGAGGTAGTGTTGACAGTAGTCTTACTTTACCAGACATTAATGATCCGCAGAAGTTAGGCTCTGCTATTACTTACTATCGTAGATATACACTTGCAAGTTTATTAGGCTTACAAGCTGAAGATGATGATGGTAATTTAGCAAGTAGTAAATCTACTATTGTAGAAGATCGCAGGTGGTTAAATCAAAACACACCTGAATACAGCAAGGCTATTGAGTATTTAAAAGGCGGAGGTGATTTAGAAAGTATAAAATCTAAATACAAGGTCAGCAAAAAAATACAAGATGAACTTGCAAGGGTGTAGTATAAAAAGTATATTTTACAAAACAAAAATTAATAACAAGGAGTATAAAATCAAAATTTATGGAAAAAAAGAATGTAGCAATTTTATCAGGCAGTATCAACCTATCAGCGATAGACAAAACAAAGATAGTAACTGCCAAGAACGGAAACCAATATTTAAACCTAACTATGATGGTACAAAATGAATCACAGTATGGTAACAATATCTGGATTACACAAAGCCAAAGTAAAGAAGAACGTGAAGCTAAAGAAAAGGCAAACAGTTTAGGTAACGGTGCTGTACGTTGGTTAGGTGGTGATATTACAGTTGCAGAACGTAACGAGGTTACAAACAACGAACAAAACCCACAACGACAAGAAGTAGATTTACCATTTTAATTTAAGGGGGGGCGTAACAGCCCCTTTTTTTTATGACATTAAAGCGATTAAAACAAGGCGAAAAAATGCCTAATGACTTTTGGAATTACAATGTAAACCCAATTTTAGGCTATGAATACGAAGGCAAAGGAAGAAACACACACAAGGAATATAAAAAATATGGACTAAACACAAACCAGATTAGATGATAGCACAAACTAAAACAATACAAAACAAGATACTTGATATAAAGTATGGAAGGGTAAAAGAAGGATTAGGCATTGGCATACCTGAAATAGACGAATACATACGCTACAAGCAAGGTAATTTTAACCTTCTGATAGGCCACGCGAATGTAGGAAAAACTACTGTTATATGTTATCTACTTACTGTATATGCTATAAAACACAATTTAAAGTTTTTAATCTGGTCAAGTGAAAACACACCCCAAAGTATAGTAAGGAAAATTATTGAATTTAAAATGGGTAAAGCAATACATGAGGCTGAAGAAAAACAAATAGCAGAAGCTGTAGTATGGTGCGATAAACATTTTAAAATTATAGACGTAGAAGATTTATACACCTACAAAGATTTACTAAAAGAAGCAAACGCAGTAAAAGAAGCTTGGGATTACGATAGTTTATTGATTGATCCTTATAATAGTTTGGCTAAAGACCATCAGCTTTTAAGAGCAGTAGGTGGACACGAATACGATTACCAAGTAAGTAGCGAGTTTAGGTTGTTTGCTAAAAAGAAAAATGTAACTGTTTATTTAAACGCACACGGTGTAACAGAAGCATTAAGACGTACACACCAAAAAGGACACGAATACGAAAATCTACCACAACCATTAGGTTTGGCTGGTGTAGAAGGTGGAGGTAAATGGGGTAACCGTGCTGACGATGTGCTTTGTATTCACAGATATACTTCACACCCAACAGAATGGATGTATAGTCATTTGCACGTACTAAAAATAAAAGAAAACGAAACAGGTGGTAGGTGTACTCCATACGAACAACCAATAAGTTTAAGAATGGCTTTAAACAATGTAGGCTTTGAATTTATGGGGCAAAACATTTTACAACCTAAACAACTAAAATCAATTAAATTCTAATGGATGCAAACGAAATATTTTTTAGCCCTATAGTTCCTTTGTTTATGACATTAATGCTTATAGCTATGATTTTTATTGTTATAGGTTTTATGTTTAATGCAGAAATAATAATTAGCCCTGTAAAGGGTTTAATGATTGGTGCATTATTTCACAATGAAACATTTGAAGAAAACGGACAAGAAGTTACAGAATACACCTTGCAATGTTTGTTAGGTATAATTAGTGTAAACGTCCTATGGCGAAATCAAGATGGTTAAGTAAAATAGCCGAACAGCACAACGAGTGGATTAAGATTGTAAATTCTTTTGGTGAATTTGATTTTGCTGAAGATGTTGTACAGGAAATGTACATTGTAATTTATAAATACGCAAGTGAAGAAAAAATTATTAAAGAAGGCATTGTTAGTCGTGGGTATATTTTTTTTACCCTTCGGTCTATCTATTTTAGTTATTACAATGCTAAAAGAAAAGTTAATAAGGTTAGGCTTGACGATCAGGAAAACTTTACGCAAATACCAGACACTTCAGAAATGGATGAACAAGTAGGCTATAATGAGTTTGTAACACTTATTGATAACCACATAGATAATTGGCGATGGTATGACAAAACACTTTTTAATCTGTACAGAAATACAGATATGTCTATTAGAAAAATAGCACAGGAAACAAACATAAGTTGGGTAAGTATATTTAACACGCTTAAAAAATGCAAACAAGAACTTAAAGAAATATTTGAAGAAGATTATATAGATTATAAAAACAAAGATTATGAATGGAATGGACAAAAGGACTAAAGCCTATAAGGAATGGGTTAAGAACCACGAAAAAGAAAGTGGTGGACTTGGCGATACTGTAGAAAAAATAACTAAAGCTACAGGCATTAAAAAGGTAGTAGAAAAGTTTACACCTGAAGGTAAAGATTGTGGCTGTGATGACAGGAAGAACAAATTAAATGAGTTGTTTCCGTATGCAAAACCGTTGTGTTTTAACGAGCAAGAATTTAATTATTTAGCAGATTTTTTTGATACTAATGTTACAACTGTAACACCAACAGTTCAAAAAGAAGTATTAGCTATTTACAATAGAATATTTACAGACAAGAAACAGGCTACAAATTGTGGGCAATGTTTTTTTAACGGTGTAGTTGATAAGCTGCAAAAGGTTTACAATCAATATTTGTAATTAGTTCTGAAACATTATAAAACTATGTCAACAAAAAAAGTACACAATTTAAAACACATTAGATACCTTACAGACTTTGAGGTTATAAGCAACAACCTACTAAAGTGGAAAAAGGCAAAGCCAATAAAAGAATTAGATGATATGATAGATGCTATTATTAGCATTAATTATTACATAACTGAAATATACCACAACGAACTTTATCACGCAGAGGCACAGGCAGAATACAGGTCTGCTAAACTACGTGCAATAGAACGTGCAAGTAAAGCTGAAAAGAAAGTAGAAGCACTTGAAAAGGAATTAGAAAAGTTTAAACTAAAAGAAGAATTAGGGCTATGAGTGATAGTAAAAAGAAATACTTTGAAACACAAACAGATGGTATAGTAGAAGATGTCAAGTACATAATGGACAAGCGTAGTGAAAAAGGCCAAAAAGAGTATGGTGTTACCTTAGAAGATAACCCTGACGGGTTTTATGCTTGGCTTAATCATCTGCAAGAGGAACTAATGGATGCGGTACTTTATATTCAAAAGATTAAAAAATTAAAATAATTATTGTTTGTTTATAAAATGTTTATTACATTGCAGTATAAAACATATATTATGAACTACGAAGATTTTTATTACGCTTCCCTTACTTATTGGGAATTAGAACAAACAATTAACAATCCTAATGTATTAGGTGGTTACAAAAAAAGATGTCAGCAAGAACTTGACAAAAGATTATCTGAACAAACTGAAATATTAGAACTATGATAACATTACTAAATGGGGATCATTGGGGTAAAGAAGAAATATTGACTCAAATGGTTGACGATGAATTTTACTATGGACACTTGGGTAAATATGCTTTAAGTAGTAGCAGTATTAAAACAATACTTAAAAGCCCAAAGACATACAGAAATGTTATTAAGTACGGTAGCGATTCTGACACACCTGCTTTAATAGCAGGAAAGTTATTTCATTGTATGGTGCTTGAACCACATAAGTTAGACAAGCTACACTTTGTAGAAGCAAGTACACGAAACACAAACGTTTACAAACACGCTAAAGAAGAACACGGTGAAGTGTATTTAGTAAAAGAAAAGTTTGCAGCAGAACGTTTAACCGATGCACTATTAAGAAACGAAGCTGCACTTAAACTTTTAAACAAAGCAGACTTTGAAGTACCAGCTATAGAAATGATGGAAGGAATAGCAATAAGAGGTAAGGCTGATATATTAAAAGGTGATCATCTTATAGACCTTAAAACCACATCAGATCTAAATGCTTTTAAATGGTCAGCAGACAAGTACGGTTATGATCTACAGGCTTGGTTGTATATGCAATTATTTAATTGCACAAAGTTTACTTTTTTAGTAGTTGACAAGTCAAGCTGTGATATTGGTATATTCGAAACAACAGATGAGTTTTTAGAACGTGGTAAGAATAAATTTATACAAGGGATTGAAAACTATAAATACTTCTTTGAACAAGACAATGATTTAGATCAATATGTAATGCGAGGTATATTATGAATATATTAAAAAAAGCTGACGAAATAATTAACGAGAGATCTGAAGAAAAGGTTAGAGATTATGGTCCTTTTTCTAAAGGTATGGAACGTGCAGCTCAAATAGCATCAGGAGCTACAGGTAAACATTTAACTGCTAAAGATATGTTTATGGCAATGATAGCTTTAAAACTATCAAGGGAATCTTATAATCATAAAGAGGATAATTTATTAGATGCAGTAGCATATATAGGTGCATTAAATAATTATGAAAATGGAGAATAAAAAAGCAATAGTAGGTTTAGTTTCTAATCCTGCTAAAAGTTTGAATAGCCATAATGGAGGTTGGACATTAGTATTAAAAAATATATTTAAAGCCGATGTATTAACTGAAAAAGATGATTGGGATAACTATGATGAGTTAATATTATCAGAAGGTATAAATTATAGAGAAGGAGTATTTAATTTTTTTGGTGGTGTTCAGGATAGTTTTTATGCAAAATTAGAAAAGTTAAATTTATTTAAAGGTAAAGTATATTGCATTAATGAGATGGTTGATTATAATGTTGTTTGTAAAAAAAGAAAAGATTTAAAAGGATTATCTTGTAATAAAATACCTGAAATAATAAATATAAAAAATTTTAATAATAACTTAATTTTAGGTGATAGTCACACGGTTTCAGTATATAAACCAGGATATTCTATAAATAGGAATGATGGTAAAACATTAAATGGATTTTTAAAAATAGGATTAAATAATTATATATCAAAAAACATTACTGATTTAATATTTTATGCAGGTAATATAGATATTAGATTTCACATACACAGGTTTAAAGGTAGAGAAACAGTAGTTGATTTAATTAGAGAATTATTTGTACAATTAAATAATTTAAATATTAATAAAATTACATTAGTATCTTTATTACCTATAGAAGATGAATCAAGAAAAATACCAGGAACTGGTTTATATAAAGGAAAACCATTTTTTGGTACAAAAAAAGACAGAACATACTATGTAAAAGAATATAATAAACTTTTAAAAAGAGGTGCTTTACATTATGGTTATGATTTAATAGAATGGGATTTTAATTACGATGATGGATTATCTTTTGATGATATGGAATCAAGACAATCTGTACATTTAAGACCAAAAAGTTATAAATTTTTAAATCAATTAATATGATAGATCAATTTATAGACTACTATAGTAAAGCAAAAAAAATGCAAGAGCTTAAGTTCCAAAATGGTTCTTGGAATGAACAAGACATTAATGATGACTTAGTTTGGAATGTACCAATATATGATGTAGTAAATAGAAGATATGCAGCATTTAGTTCTTTGTTAGAAGCTATAGTAAAAAAAGAAAGTGATCCTAAAGGCAATGGTTTATATTTTAAAAACTTAAAAATACATGAAAGAGATTTTTTCTTTTTATGTTATCTATTTAGATTATGTGGCTCAGGTATTAATTATATACCTAAAACTAATAAACCTTGGAATACACATGGATTTGGTAATTTTTGGATTATAGACTTACTAAGAAAAAATAATACAGAATCTTTAGAGTGGTTAGAACAAATACCTGATAAAGGGTTTTGTGATGTAAAAGGTTATTTATTACCAATGATAAAAGGTGGTTTAAATACATTTATTAAAACAGAATCAAAAAGATTAATAGATTATTTATTTGTTTATGTTTTTAATAACGATAAACTTAATATTAAAGAAGTAGTAGATAAAGGAAATCAATGGCTATTATCTAATGGTTATAAAAGACAAAATTTTGTTTTAACTGCATTTGCTATGGACTTAGCTGAGTATTTTCCTTATTTAGTAAATCAAGATAGTGATGTTTATGTAGGTTCTAACGCGCGCAAATGTTTAAAGATGATATTACCAAATAAAAAAATAGATTACTCATTACGTTATCTCTGTGAATTAACTAAAGGTGTATCTAAGCCTTATGATATGGAAGATGTTGCTTGTGATTTTATAAGATACAAAAATAATTTTCAAAGTAATGATCATATTAAAATGAATAACGGAATTAAATATTTTAATAATGTTTCTTAATAAACAGATAGGTAAAGAAAATAATGATTTAAATAATTGTAATTTAGATTTATATTTAGATCAAACAAAAGATTTTAAATCTTCATTTGATGAATTTAATATTAAAAATATAAATGGCTTTAATATTATTGATGAATCTGTATCTTGTGAAGTAGGATACAAAGCTAGAAGTGGTGAGTTTTTTATACAACAATTAGTAAAACAAGGAATAAAAAAAATAGTATATGTTCAACCTAGAAGAGGTTTTGCAGGTATATCTTTAGCTTGGTTATGTAAAAAATATAATTTAGATTTAATATTAGTTATGCCTGCATCTAAAGAAATAAGCGATCATCAAGCTTTATGTATAGAACTAGGAGCAAAAGCTTTATTTGCAAGAATTGCTGCAATGCCTAATGCAAACGTATTAGCTAAAAAATATGCTGAAAGTATAAATGGATATTTTATTCCTTTAGGTTTAAATCATCCAATGGTTATAGCAGGAGGCGTAAAATGTATTTATGAATACTTTAAAAATAAAAATAAACCTAGTGTAATGTGGTCTGTAATTTCTACCGGTGTGCTTACTAGAAGTTTACAAATAGCATTACCAACTACTAAATTTAAAGCTATAGCTGTTGCAAGAAATATACAGCAAGGAGAATTAGGTATTGCTGATTTTTATTCATATCATAAGCCTTTTAATTCTAAATCTGATTTAATACCTACTGAATTTGATAGCGAAAATTCTTATGATGCTAAAGGTTATGATTATATGGTTAAGTATGGTAATAAAGGTGATTGGTTTTTTAACGTAGCAGGCAATGCAAGTAAACCAACTATAGATAAAAAAATTATAGATTCTTATAGAAACTGGAATGATTTAAAAGATTTTAAATAATATGGTATTTAATAATTCTACTGAAGCATTTGAATTCTACTATAATGAAATAAATAGAATTGGTATTAATTTTGATAATACTAAGGCTTTATTTAATATTGGTTTTACTATTTTAAATCCTAAAGACAATATTATTAATTTAGAATGGAGAAATTTTTCTACTAGATATGCAAAAAGAGAATGGCAATGGTATTTAGATGGTAATCCTAATGCAGAAGAAATATCAAAATTTGCTCCTATTTGGAAAAATATGATGGATCAAAATGGAAATGTAAGATCTAACTATGGATGGCAATGGCAACGGAACTCTCAATTAGAAATAGTAATAAATAAATTACAGTCTAATAAAGAAACCAGACACGCTGCTATTTCTATCTATGACGGAAAAGAAATATCAACATATAGTAATGATACTCCTTGTACTTATGCTATTCAGTTTACAATATTAAATAATAAATTAAATATGTGCGTATTAATGAGATCTAATGATCTTTGGTATGGATTTTGTAATGATCAATATTGTTTTAGTAAATTACAAGAATTAGTTGCTAATGAATTAAATATAAAAATAGGAACTTATTATCATTTTGCACATAATTTACATTTGTATAACAAACATTTAAAGTAATGTATTATATATATCATATTCCAAGTATTAATAAAATTGGTGCAACTAATAATTTATATAGAAGAGTTACAAAGGAACAAGGTTTTTTAAAAAATGAGTATGAAGTATTATTTTCTAGTTTAGACATAAATGAAATATCAAACAAAGAAATTGAATTACAAAAAAAATATAATTATAAAATAGATCAATCAACTTATAAAAATGTAATAGATATGAAAAGTACAAGTACAACAACATTTTATTATCCAAAAAAAGAAATGGATAAAACTAAACTTCCAACTTCTTTAAAATTAATTAATGATGATGTAGTAGAGGTAACAGATGAGCTTTCTGAATTTATATTAAATCATTTAGAAGTATCGATGTATGGAGGAGATCAATGTTTTGTTAGATGGAAACACATTTATAATTTTATAAATAATAATAAAATAAAAGTGTTTGATAATATAAGACAATGGGCAAAAGAGAAAGGAATATTAGACTCTGGTGATAGTAAAACACAATACATAAAATTACAAGAAGAATCAGGAGAACTTGCTAAAGCATTATTAAACAAAGATAGAGAAGAAATAATAGATGCTATAGGAGATATTGTAGTTGTATTAACTAATCTTGCAGAACTTGAAAATTTAAAAATAGAAGACTGTATTGATAGTGCATATAATGTAATTAAAGAAAGAACAGGTACTATGCGAAATGGTACATTTGTTAAAAATGAATAATAAACAAATAAAAGAATTTTATCTTATGGCATTACTTGATATTAGCAACGGTGCAAGTTATCAGGAAATGCATGAAACAATGAAAATGTATGAGCAGCACGAAGAATACGAAGCTTGTGCAGGAATACAAAAAGCAATAATAGAACAATTTGAAATATGACAACAGAAGAAATTAAAACATTAGTAGAGCAAGAAACAAACAACACATTAAGCACTAAAACACGTAAAAGGGATATAGTATATACCAGAGCAGTTTACTTTAAGCTATGTAGGATACACACACAAAAACCTTTAAGTGATATTGGCAAAACTGTAAATAAGAATCACGCTACAGTATTACACGGTATTCAGCTATTTAATACTGTGCTGTTAGAATACGAACAAAACTACTTGGAACTGTTTACTAAACTTGATGCTAAAATACGCAAACAAACAGGCAAGAAATTAAGACACACACAAAAGCTACTGAACGCTGAAATGTACTACAGAAAAAAGTACACAAGGTTGTTATTAGAACATAGGGATATAAGCCAACGATATAGAAACCTAAAGAAATTTTTAAATGTTTGAATACGTAGCTATATTTTATTTAACAACTATTGCAGTACTATTGGTTGCTTTCTTTTTTAACAAAGATTAGTTTTTTTTATTGTTATATAAATCATTAATGAATTTTTTTGATTATGGATAAAAGAAAGTTTAACGGTGGAAATAAAAATGCAGGACGTAAACCTAAAGCAGTAGAGGTTGAGTTAATAGAAAAACTTACACCACTTGAACCATTAGCACACGAAGCATTATTGAAAGGTTTAAAGAAAGGGGATTTTAAATACGTACAACTGTTTTATAATTACTATGCAGGTAAACCACGTGAAACAAAAGACATTACCATAAATGAGGACTTACCACTATTTGTAGATTAGCGATAACCTAAACGCTATTCTGCAACCTATATGCAGGTACAAAAAACTAAAGCACTACAAATATTAAGATCGTTAGATAAACGCATACGCATTGTAAGAGGTGGAACATCTGCTGGTAAGACAATCTGTATTTTACTAATTCTAATAGATTATGCAATACGCAACCCTAATAAAGAAATAAGTGTAGTAAGTGAAAGTATACCACACCTACGTAGAGGTGCTTTAAAGGACTTCTTGTCGCTTTTAAAGTCACTTAATAGGTATAAAGACAGTCAGTATAATAAAAGCATCTTAAAATACACATTTACAAACGGAAGCTATATAGAGTTTTTTAGTACAGATCAGCCAGACAAGCTGCGAGGTGCAAGACGTACAGACCTGTATGTAAATGAGTGCAACAATATAAACTTTGAATCATACCAGCAGTTAGCTGTAAGAACAAGTGGTATTATATGGCTTGACTATAACCCTGTATCATCTTTTTGGGTTGACAAAGAATTAGTAGGAAACCAAGATGCAAACTACGTTACATTAACCTATAAAGAAAACACAGCATTACCAACTACAATAGTAAATGAAATAGAAAAGGCTAAAGCTAAAGCACAAACCTCAACGTATTGGTCTAATTGGTGGCGTGTCTATGGATTAGGTCTTACAGGATCATTAGAAGGTGTATGCATACCTGATTGGAATGAAATACCTGAAGTAACAGATGAAGCACGTTTACTTGGTTACGGTATGGACTTTGGCTATAGTGTTGATCCTACATCTTTAGTTGCACTTTACAAATACAACGAAGCCTACATATTTGACGAGGTGCTATGTCGTAAGGGTATGCTAAATAGTGATATTAGTCAGTTCTTAAAAAACAACGAGGTAAACGATATAATCTATGCAGATAGTGCAGAACCAAAATCTATTGCGGAATTGTTATCGTATGGACATTTAGTTTACCCTGTAAGCAAGGGCAGGGATTCTATAGTATATGGTATAAACCTAATAAACCAGAACAAGATATATGTTACACAAAGAAGCAAGAACCTAATAAAAGAACTACGTGGCTATATATGGATGCAAGACAAACAAGGTAATACCCTACAAAAGCCTAACCCTACGTCAGGGGATCACAATATAGATGCAGCACGTTATATATTAAGCAGCGTATTAGAAAACCCACACAAAGGTGAATATCACATTTATTAAAAATATTTTGTTTATTATTTGTTAATTAAAAAAAAAGTTGTATATTTACATCATAAAACAATA
>VMHT01103125.1_pt1 | contig 21328 bp, 25 predicted proteins | sample 4693611 | NCBI WGS metagenome assembly VMHT01 (sample SAMN12280063, study PRJNA550983) | marine metagenome | isolation source: seawater sampled from same location over 5 years 0.02-0.2 micron viral filtrate | place: USA: collected off the coast of southern California halfway between the port... ...
TCTTTACGCTACAATAAGACTAAATTACTTTATAGATCGTGGCAGCAACTATAGACGCAACAATAAAAGGAGCTAGTGCTAATAGTTATGTCACATTGGCAGAAGCTAATACTTACTTTGAAACAGTTCCAGATTCTTCAACTTGGACAGATAAAACAGACGACCAGAAAAACAGAGCATTAATATCAGCTACCAGATGGATTGATAGTTTCGTATTCTATGGAGATAGATGCGATGACGGACAGGCACTAAAGTTTCCTAGAAATAATTATCAGGTAGATGGAGTTGAATTAGCTTGCAGTACAATTCCAAATAAAATTAAGTTTGCAGAGTATGAATTAGCCAGAGCTTTAGCAAATGACACAGATGCTATGACAGGTAATACAGGAACAGATGGTAATTTTTCTGAAGTAAAGCTAGGAGATATTGAAGTCAAATATAATACTGCAAGTCAAGGTACAGGATCAGTAAATAATATTTTAGATGTTTACCCGTGGTTACAAAGTTATTTAGGAGCATATATGCTAGGTGGAGCAGGATCTTTTCAAATGAGGGTAGTTAGAGGATAATGGCAGGACAATTAGACACAGCATTTAAAAACATCGCAAAACAAGTGGTGTCTCAACTTGGGAACTCATTAGACTCATCAATTATTTACACTCGAAAGGGTGTATCTAGCTATAACAACACAACAGGAGAGTACATAACTGTAGATACAACATATACAATTAAAGTACCTATCGAGTTTGTACAATCTACTGAAGAATCTGGGTTTCAGGAGAATGTTGCAAGACTCTACATAACTCCAGACTTGATAGGTGATAATCAACCTCTACTTCAAGACGAGATAACTCTTACATTTTCTGGATCGACAAGAGGAGCTAAGATAACAGAAATTCGCACGTTAAAAGGAGGACAGGAATACCTGTTCCGTATTGATGTAATCTTCTAATGACTTTAGTAAACGCAAGAGCAGCATTTGAAACAGCAATTCTAAATGCAGTTCAAGACTCAGACCCTACTGTTACTGTAGTATTTGATAACACACCATTTACAACTCCAGGTAAAAATAAAAAGTATGTAATGGTAAACATAAACTTTAATCAATCTACTACTCAACTTCAAGGTGCAGCCCAAACATATTACTCAGGAGTTATAAGATGTGGCATAATGACACCACCTAACAAGGGAAGTGCAGTGGCTTCCGAAATAGCTGAACTTGTTATCACTGGATTAACTTCAGTAAACGCATCAACCTACACCGATACTTTTTCCGTATCGCCCATAGTCGGTCAGATAGAAGGACCAACAGCTATAACTACAGATAGAGACACACATTTTTTAAGCGTTATAAACTGCGATTTTTCTGCTAATGGTTAAGGACATAAGGCAGTTACCAAAGGATTTTAAAAAACTTGTAACAGAAGCAAGAGCCGAAGCTGCTCAAGAAATACAACAATCATTAATGAATCGAAGTCCGTTTTGGACAGGAACGTTTGCCGAATCCTGGATCGTAAGCGGTAATGAAGTTCAAGCTACAAAACCAAGACAAGGAGAGTTCATACCAGAAAATGATGCTGTACCCAGACTACCTAGTAACATATTTAGAGCTTCAAGCCAACAAGGACCAAAAATATATCAGGCATTAACAAGTCCAGTATTTATAGGTAACGAGACAGATTACGCAGCTTTTGTTATTAACAAAGCAAAACTTAAAGGTAAGGGAATAAAGTATGAAGCCTTATTTAAAAAAGGAGCTAGAACAACACCTCGACCCAATGTTCCCAACTGGTACGATGTCTATACCCAAAGTAAAGAAATATTTAAAGATATAGATAAAGGATTTTTAGCTTTAAATAGAGGTTTTACAACTAAGACAACCAAGCCAGCAGGAACATACTAAGCTATACTACAGGAATAGATACAATTTTTTATGCCTACAGTAAGAGCAATTGACAAACTAAAGCAAGCCTTTAGTGTCGAAGAACGTAGTAGCTACTCCATTTTTAAGGGAGAAGAACTAATCTTAAAAATTTTTTGGTCGCCTCTTACAATAGCCGATAGAGACACTATAAACAGTACATTAATAGCTATGAACAAAGGTCAAGAAGAAGGAAGTCTTGACTTTGCACTTCAAGTAATTATTACAAAAGCTGAAGATGAATCAGGTGTAAAAATGTTTTCAACAGCAGATTTACCAGCACTTAGAAGAGAAATACCAATGTCAGTTTTACTGGATATAATGACTAAAATGCAAGGAGTGGGCGAGGAGGAAAGCCCCGATGCCGTAAAAAGCTAGGCTAGAAAAAGACGGATTTACATACTTACAGTTTTTTATAGCGGAACAATTAGGCTATACACACAGAGAAATAAGAGAGAAAATGTCCGTACAGGAACTATATGCTTGGAGTGCTTACTTTAATATCAAAAATGAACGAGAGGGAGAAGCATACGAAAAAGCTAAGAGGCAAGCCCAGACTCGCAAAGTACGCTAATATAGAATTATTTAGTATAAATAGTCGTGGCTGCTAATTACAAAGTAAATATAGAATTAGATACTAAAAAATTAGATGCACAACTTAAGCGACTAAAGAAGCAAGTAGGAGAAGTAGGCAAAGTAAAAAGAGTCGGTGGAGGTGGCAGTAAAGGAGGAATAATAGCTAATGATGCTGATGATAAGTTTCTTAGAACAGCAGGTATTCGTCTTAGAAAGTTAGCTACCGCACAAAATACTCTAATAAATAAAGCAAATAAAATAGCTGCAAAAGGAGGTATGCTTGCTCTTCCTAGTGCTGAAATGAGAGCAGCAGAAAAAACAGCAGAGATATTGGCTAAACAAACTGAGAGAAAAGCTAACGCAGAAAGAAGATCGGCTGAATTTGCAAAAGACGCAATGAAAGCAAATCAAGCGTCTGCTAAAGCTGGAGTAGCCCACGCAAATAAACTGGATCGTATGAGAAGAGATACAGGATTTTCAGCATCTCAATACGGACCACAGTTTGATAGTATGTCTCTTCCAACTGAGTCTGCACTGAACTTTGATAAAAGAACAGGTAAATTATTACGAGGACCAGCAGGATCAGGTGGTAGAAGTCTTAGAAATTTAGGAAGAAGATTTGATACTCAAAGTGCATTAATAAGTGGTGGTTTTCCTTTGCTATTCGGGCAAGGTCCGTTAGGTGCTCTTGCTGGTGGTTTAGGTGGTGGTATTGGTGGAATGTTTGGACAAATGGGTGGATTTGCAGGAGGTATTGCAGCCACAGCAGCACTTCAGACAGTATCAAACGCCGTAAACGGTGTAAGACAATTTGGAGAAGGATTACAAGATGTAGAGGGAGCATTGGCTACTGTTACTGAGAAATCTTTATTTAGCAGTGAAGCAACTGAGAAAAGAGCAGAGGCACTTAAAAAATTAGGTAAACAAGAAGAATTAGCTAAGTTACTTACCCAAGAACTAACCATAACTCTCGGACAAGGTGGGCTGCAAAGAATACAAGCTGTAGGAAAAGCATCTAAGGAATTAGCTAGAACTTTTGGACAGCTAGGAGCTTCTTTACAGAATGTATTGTCTATTGTTGTACTTCCAGCTATAAAGGCACTCAACAATGTTTTGTCAGGTTTTACAATACCCCAAAGGTTTAAAAATTTTAAAGAGAGTTTAAGTGGTTCTAATTTAACAAGGTTTAATCAGATAGTTAATGAAGAAAGAGGTTTTACAAAGAAAAATTTAAGAGGTGGAAAAACAAAAATGGTACAAGGCAAGTTAACAAATTTAGGTATGTCAAATGCTTTAGATAAAGCTGTAGGTGAAGGAATCGGAGGTAGTGGAAGTGCGTTTACGACAGCAAGCGATCCCACAATCGCAGCTAGTTTACAAGATCGTATAGCTTTCCTTAACAGATCATTGGAAGTGGGTAGGGAAAGAGCAGAACTCGAAAGAAAAATAGCTGAATTTAGGAAAAAAGGAACTGATTTAAGTGATAAAGAGTTAGAAATTCAATTAAAACAAATAGCCGAATTAGAGGAAATAGAAGCACTATACCAAGAAATAGGATCAGCAATAGAAAATGGAATTGTTGATGCGATAGAAGGTGCAATAAACGGTACTAAAACACTTGGAGATGTAGCTCGCAGTGTGTTTGCTCAAATTCAAAGATCTCTTATTAGTTATGGTGTAAATGCTTTTCTGGGTGGTATAGGTCTTCCAGGGTTTGCTAATGGTGGTAGACCTCCTGTTGGTAGACCCTCAATAGTTGGTGAAAAAGGACCAGAATTATTTGTACCTGATAAAGCAGGAACTATTATTCCGAACCATCAATTAGGTGGCTCAACTAATGTTGTAGTAAACGTAGATGCTTCTGGCTCTTCTGTTGAAGGTGATGAAGCACAGGGCAGAGAACTTGGCCGTCTTATATCAGTTGCAGTACAATCTGAAATAGTACAGCAACAAAGACCAGGAGGATTACTTGCATAATGGCTACTTTTCCTTCAATAAAACCTACATATGGACAGCAGAAAAGATCCGCACCATTAACTCGTACTGTTCGTTTTGCAGATGGCTATGAACATCGTCTTATCTTTGGTTTACCGCAAAATCAAAATCCAAAAGTATTTAACTTTACATATAATGTTTCAGAATCAGATAATTTTAATAATACGGGAATTTCAAGTGCAGATACTATAGAGAACTTTCTTGATGCAAGAGCAAATGATAGTGCTAGTTTTGATTTTCCTACAAATTATTTACCTGGAGAAACCGCTTCAAATTTTAAATTTGTTTGCGAGGCATGGAGTAAATCGATACCCTATAACAATAGAGCAAGTATTCAAGCTACCTTTAGACAAGTATTTGAACCAGCAACATAATGTCAGTATCAGCAGCAGTATTTAGTGATTTACAATCTATAAATCCGTCAGCAATAATTGAACTGTTTACACTTCGTTTAATATCGGTATTACATTTTGACCCGTGGGAAGCTAATAAAACTTATACTGCTAGTGAAATCGTAGGTCATGCTGGTACAGATCAAACTATTGTTTTTAGGTGTTCAACTGGTGGTCTTAGTGGTACAAGTCAACCTAGTGCTTTTGCTTCTGCATCAGTTGGGCAGACAATTACTGATAACCAAGTTACATGGACAGTTCAAAGTATAGACCCTTATCGTTTTCATTCTGGAAGTAATTTAAATGCTAACGGTGAAATAGTTTGGGCTGGTAATTCTTATCTTAGATTTCCCATACAGGCAACGGGATTTGCATTTCAAAAAGGACAATTACCTAGACCTAAAATATCTATCAGTAATGCTACAGGATTTATTTCAGCATTACTTTTATCAGTAAACCAAATTTCAGTAGGTAATGATTTAACAGGAGCCGTAGTGACGAGAATAAGAACTCTTGCTAAATTTATCGATGCTGCAAATTTTGCTAACGGACAAAATGCGACTGCCGATCCAACAGCAGAATTTCCACAGGAAGTTTATGCTATAGATCGTAAATCAATAGAAACTAGAGAAGTTGTAGAATTTGAATTAGCAGCACCAACTGATCTAGTAGGTATGAAAATTCCAAAAAGACAATGCACCCGTAGACTTTTCCCTAGCATAGGAACTTTCTCTTAATGACTTGGAAAGATAAAGCATTAGTACACGCAAAAGACCAAGATCCAAAAGAATCTTGTGGTTTATTACTGAATGTTAAAGGTAAGGAAAGATATTACCCATGCCGAAATTTATCAATAACCGATCATCAATGTTTTATCCTTGACCCCGAAGATTATGTAAAAGCAGATAATGTCGGTGAAATAACAGCAGTTGTTCATAGCCATCCAGTAACACCTCCCACACCTAGTCAAGCTGATAAAATATCTTGCGAAGCTAGTGGTCTTGTTTGGCATATAGTAAATCCAAAAACAGAACAGTGGGCTTACTTAGAGCCATGCGGATACAAACCACCATTATTGGGTCGTCAATGGGTATGGGGGATCACTGACTGCTGGAGTTTAGTAAGAGATTGGTATAAAGAAGTAAAGAATATAGACCTCAAAGATTGGGATAGACCTACAACACCAGAAGAGTTTTTAGATAATCCACTGTTTGAAAGTTGTGCATGGAGAACTGGATTTAGAGAGTTAAGATATGATGAAAAACTAAAAGATGGCGATGTTTTATTAATGTCAATATTGCATCCAACTTTAAATCATGTAGCTTTATTTTTTGAAGGAGATGTAATCCATCATTTAACCGATAGACTATCTTGTAGAGAGCCTTATTCTGAATGGTTGTTAAAATGTACTGGAAAGAGGTATCGGTATGTTGCGTAAAATAAAACTATATGGGCAACTAGCGGAATTTATCGGACATAAGGAGTTCGAGGTAAAGGTTAATAATCTAAGTCAGGCTATTAGTTTTTTGGTAAATAATTTTCCAGAAGTAGAAGCATATATGAGTCCTAAATACTATCAAGTTAAAGTAGGAAATTATGATATAGGCGAAGATGAACTTAATTACCCAATAGGCAAACAAGATATACACTTTATTCCTGCAATAAGCGGTGCTGGTCGTGGCTTTGGGAAAATATTATTAGGAGCAGCAATGATTGGTTTAGCTTTTATGGTTCCTGTAAAAGTGCCTCTTGCTCCCTTAAAATTTGGTGGAGGAGCATTATTCACTGGAGGAACAGCTATTGCTAGAGGTCTTGCTTATGTTGGAGCAGCTTTAGTATTGCAGGGTGTTTCTGATTTGTTATTTCCATTACCTGAACTTGATGGGATGGAAGAAGACCCACAAGTATCTTTTAATTTTTCTGGAATACAGAACACCTCAAGGGCTGGTACTCCAATCCCAATAGTTTATGGAGAGATTCTTACTGGCTCTGTAGTAATCTCAGCAGCTATTGACACTAATCAGGTGGAAGCATGACTAATAGCAACAAACCTATTAAAGGATCAGGTGGTTTATTTGGAACACCTAAACCTCCAAAACCTTATCGTGCACCAGATGATTTAAATAGTCGTCAATTTGCTACAGTTTTAGACTTATTATCTGAGGGTGAAATAGAAGGTTTTGCAACAGCATCAAAAGAAGGCAGGGCAAAAGGAACTGCTGATTATTTACAGGCAGCAAAAAAAGATATATTTCTCGATGACACACCAGTTCTAAGATCTGGTGCTGATAGTACAAACCCACAACCTGTTGACTTTAATTTTGATGATGTAGGATTCGACACTCGATTTGGAACAAATAACCAAACTCGTCTATCTGGAATACCAGCAGAAAGCAGATCTCCTGTAGATGGAGGTGGATTTGTTACTAATGTAGATGGAACTGACGCATCAGGAATATCTGGTTCTAAAAGTGTACAAATTATTAACGTAGATGTTGATGCTGTAATTATTACGCTAACTTGGAATGTTATTCAGATACAGGCAGACAATGGAGATTTATTAGGAGATACGGTTGACTATAAAATTGAAGCTATATACAACGGTACTGTAACTGAAACACCTATAACCAGTTCAGTTACTGGTAGGACAGCAAATTCTTATGCGAAAGAACATAGAATTAATGTAAATAGAACTTATTTTAATACTTCAGGAAATACAGCTACGTTTAGAGTGATTCGGATTACCAAAGATGGAGATGGTGTTACAACTTTTAACGCATTTACATTTACAAGTCTCCAAGAAGTTATAGATGATTCCTCCACTTATCCTGATAGTGCTTACTGTGCTCTACGAATAGATAGTAAACAATTTAATCGAATCCCAACAAGAATGTTCCGTTTACGAGGTGTAAAGGTAAGAATACCAGGAACAAGTGCTTCTGTAGTATCTGCAACTTATACACAATCAACTACTGTTGTCACTGTTAATAATAATAATCATGGTCTACTCGTTGGCGAATCAGTAGTGTTTACTGCAACTTCTGGTGCTGGAGTAAATGGTACTTTTGTAGTTCAAACTCTGCCTGATGCAAATTCATTTACTTTGACCTCTACTGCTTCTCAAACCGTCACAACATCAAATTGTACTTTTGCTGGAACTCCAAATGTTGATTTGGCTACAGGAAGAATACGTTATCCAGAAGGCTACATATTCAATGGTGTTATGGGTGCTGCTGTTTATACAAATTGCCCTGCAATGTGTTTACTAGATTTGTTAACTAATACTAGATATGGTTTAGGAGATCATGTAAAAGAAAGTGATCTTGATTTATTTAGTTTTGTCGCTGCTAGTAAGTATGCAAATACATTAGTTAGTAATTTAGATGGTGGTTTTGAAGCCAGATTTAGTTGCAATGTAAATATTCAGAGTCCTAAAGAAGCATTTGCAGCAATAAATGAATTAGCTGGTGTTATGAGATGTATGCCTATATGGTCTTCTGGGTCAATTAACATAACTCAAGATAAAGATACCACTCCAAGTTATCTTTTTAATTTGTCCAATGTAGGATCAGAAGGCTTTAATTATCAAGGTACAAGTTTAAAACAACGTCATGCTGTTATCTCTGTTAGTTACTTCAATATGGATTCTAGGGAAGTTGATTTTGAAGTGGTAGGAGATGATGGTACTGATGAAGACAATGCAAGACAGCAAAAATATGGTTCGGCAGTGAAACAAGTAAAAGCATTTGCTTGTACTTCTCGTGCACAAGCACGAAGATTAGGCAGAGCAATTTTATTTGCAGAGCAGAATGAATCAGAAACAGTTACTTTTACGACTTCAATAGATTCTGGTGTTGTAGTAAGACCTGGAACTGTTATTGAAATAAACGATCCAGTGAGAGCAGGAGTTAGAAGAGGTGGTCGTGTTGTAGCAGCAGCAAATACGGCAAATCCTCCTACTATTACTATTGATTCTGAAAGTTCTACACCTTTAACCACGGTTGACGATAACGGAAATATTACTTCTGGTCCAGGTTTAACTGTTCAACCAACTATTTCAGTTGTTTTACCAAATGGAACTGTTGAGTCAAAAACTGTTGTAAGTAATTCATCGGGCGTTTTAACTTTAGATTCTGCTTTCTCATCACAGCCAAATGAAAATGCTCCATATGTCATATCAAGCACGACATTACAAACGCAATTATTTAGAGTTATATCAGTAACAGAAGAAGATGACGTTGGTTATGTAATAACTGCTTTGTCCTATATAGCAAATAAATACGCATTTATAGAGGGAGAAACAAATCAACTAGCAACAAGACAAGTTTCAACGTTGACTGCTAGAAAAGCTGCACCTACAGATTTAAATGCCATAGAAAAAATAATACCTATTAACAATATTGCTAGAACAAAAGTCATAATATCTTGGACTCCAGTAAACGGTGTATCGCAATATTTAGTCAGCTATAAATTAGGTGATGGTAATTTTGTTTCTGAGATAGTATTTAGTAATAGTTTAGAACTTCTTGATACACCTCCAGGTACTTATACCATACAGGTTTACTCATATAATGTACTTTCGGAATTATCTTTTAAACCGTCAGAAATAGAATTTATTGCGAGAGGAAAAGTAGATAGACCTCAAGCTGTATCAGGCTTAACTATTGAGCCAATTAATGAACAGTTTGTAAGATTAAGGTTTAATCAATCCATTGAGACTGATGTACTTCATGGTGGTCGTGTTTATATAAGACACACTAATAGAACAGGAGCAGCAGCTAAATTTGAAGCCTCACAAGACATCATTGAAGCTATTGCTGGTAACTCTACCGATGCAATTGTACCAGCATTACAAGGTACTTATCTTGTTAAATTTCAAGATGATGGCGGTAGATTTAGTACTGATATAACTAGCGTTTCGCTTTCTCTTGTTGATATATTAGATTCTATTCTTGTCAAAACAGATAGAGAAGACACTAAAAGTCCTACACCTTTCCCAGGCAATAAAACCGATACTGTACTTTTTTCTGGAGCGTTAAAGCTTGATGACCCTACTACACAACCATTAGGGGAATATGATTTTCAAAATATTTTAGATTTAGGATCTGTATTTACTTTAACTTTAAAACGACATTTTCAATCAATTGCTTTCTTTTTAGGTGGAGATATAGTAACTGCTGTATACGCACAAACTGGAACAACCGTTACTATTACAAGTAACAGTCATGGAAGAGCAGTAGGAAATACAATTATCTTTGATGCAACGTCTGGTGCTGGAGTTGATGGAACATATATCATAACTTCTATCTCCACTAATACTTTTACTTTTGAATCAACTCCTTCTCAAACAGTAACCACTTCAAACTGTACATTTCAATTTATAAATACATTTGAAGCACTTATTCCTGATACTGGCCCTGAATTTGGAGGGCCTTCTACTGGTGGAATTGATAATTATGCACTAGATGGTAATTTTGATGGTGCAGCAGCACAAAACACTAACGCTCAACTTTTAGTAGCTACAACAAGTGCTGCTCCCAGTAATGGTTCTAGTTATCAAGCATCAGATTTTAATGGAATAGATTTTAACGTGTTTGCTAATGGTGCGTTTAAAGCTAGAGGGTTTAAATTTAAGATAAAATTAAATACTGATGTTAGTTCACAAAATATAAGTATTGAGGAAGCTGGATATACAGCAACTATGCCAGTTAGAACTGAACAATCCACATTACTTTATTCTGACAATGTAGGAGATGGTACTGGCAGTGCTATAGCAAAACAGGTGACATTTACAAAACCATTCTTTACTGGAACTTCAAATACAGAGTCAGTTCCTAACCCTTCTGTTAGTATATCTCCGCAAAATTCGCAATCAGGAGATCATTTTACGATTACTAATGTATCTGGAACTAGCTTTATAGTTACCTTTTTTAATAGTGGTAGTATTGTTACTAGAAGTTTTACATACAATGCTGTTGGTTTTGGCAAAGGAGGGTAGAATGGTAAAAAAGTATTTAATCTAAATGGCACAAGTTAGTTCATATAACGTAGCTAATCGTACTGGTGCACTGGTTCGTGCAGATATTAATGACATTTATGATGCTATAAAAACTTCCAACAGTGGAACGAGCGATCCATCTTCTCCTGTTAAGTTTATGTTATATGGAGATTCAACATTAAATAATAATAATTTAAAAATATATGATGGTGCACAATTTAGGACTATAGGAAAAGTTACAGAAGATAATTTAGGTCTTTTACCGAAAGATGGCGGTACTATGACGGGTGTTTTGCAAGCTTCTGCTGGAAGTGCATCTGCACCAGCAATTAATTTTGGTGATAGTGGAACAGGTTTATATAAAGTTAGTACTAATGTTCTTGGTATATCGTGTGCAGGTAGTAATCGTTTTAATTTTAATACAACTGAATTTCAATCTAAGTCTAATATAAATCTTCAAAAGACAGATGCTTCTGACGCTTATCTCCAAATACGAACTACAGGCAATTCTAATGATGCGTATATTGATTTAACAACTGACAGTTCTAGCGTAGGACAGGATTTTGGTTTTAGATTTTTAAGGCAAGCGGGAGCTACTGGTAATTCTTATCTTCATCATAGGTCAGATGATTCTAATGCTGGCTCTTTATTTATTCTGTCTCAAGGTGGAACCAATGGAAGTATAATATTTGGTACAGGTGGAACACCACACACAAATACTTCAAGTGATCAACCTGCTACAGAAAGGTGGAGAATAGACCCTACTGGTTGCTTAGGCTCAAACGGTCTTATTGCTTCTAATGCTTTAACTAATGCAGGTGCTTTTTTTAATATACAGAATACTGCTTTTGAAGGTTTAGCTCTTGTTAAAAATAACAATGGATGGGGTACACCTTTATTTATTCATCGTTTAACTCCATATGCAACAGGAAATCTTGTTGAATTTCAGTCAAATAATACTTTCTGCGGTTCTATTAATACTACTTCTGGCAGCACTACAAATTTTAATACAAATGTTTCTGATAGGACATTAAAAAAGAATTTTGAAAGTTGGAGTGAAAATACTTTAGATTTATTTAAAAGTTTAAATCCACAAAAATATAATTTTTTACATGAAGATGATAAAATAGAAAAAAATAAAGGCTTTATAGCACAAGAATTAGCAGATAGTTTTCCAGAAGCATATCCACAAGATGATAAAGGTAAATATATGTTTAATCCTTCTGGTATGGTTATATATTTAATGAAAGCACTACAGGAATCAGTTGCTAAGATAGAGACATTAGAAACCAAAGTCGCTGCACTTGAGGGAAGTTAATGGCTGTTATACCTGGTAAAAAGAATTTCACAGTTCAACGTAGGGCAGATTTTCCTTTACGTTTAACTTTTAAAGATTCCACTGGATCGGCAATAAATCTTACTGGATACACTGTCGCAGCACAGGTCTGGGACGATCCAAGGACAATTAAATATGCTGATTGGGTTATAACATACACAGATAGAGCTAATGGAATTATTGATATGAATTTAACAGATACATCTACAGCAACTTTTTCACCAAGTTTTTTAAAATATGATGTATTACTAACAGATGGATCAGGTAACAAAGAATATTATTTAGAGGGTACACTATTTGTAAGCGAAGGTAACACAGTATGAGCAGTCCTAATCAAGTTGTTGTTAGTCAGGTAGACAGTGTTACAACTGTTGAAATTACTACGGCAGGGCCACAAGGTGAGACAGGCCCTACAGGTGCTGACGGTGTAAGCATTGCAACGGTATCAATAGGAAGCACTACTACAGGAAATGCTGGTACAAATGCTGCAGTAACTAATACAGGAAGCAACACAGCAGCAGTTTTAAACTTTACGATTCCAAAAGGTGATACTGGAAGTCAAGGAAGTCAAGGAAGTCAAGGAATACAGGGTGTCGCTGGAAGTGATGGAAATGATGGAAGTAATGGAAGTGATGGTGCTGCTGCGACTATAGCTGTTGGATCAGTTAGCACTGGTGTGGCTGGGTCTTCTGCAACTGTTACTAATTCTGGATCGTCAAGTGCCGCTACATTTGATTTTGCAATTCCAAAAGGAGATACTGGAGATCAAGGAATACAAGGAATACAAGGCATTCAAGGTGTTCAAGGTGTTGCTGGAAATGATGGTGCTGATGGTGCAATTTCTGATGGTGACAAGGGAGATATTGTTGTAAGCAATTCTGGTGCAACTTTTACTATAGATGATGATGTTGTCACCGCTGCTAAATTAGCTGACACATCTGTTACTGCTGGTAGTTATACAAATACAAATATCACAGTTGACGCACAAGGAAGGATTACAGCCGCAGCAACTGGTTCTGCTGGTGGTGTGACTTCAGTTACAGGTTCAACCCCTATAGTTTCTTCTGGTGGGTCAACACCAGCTATCAGTATTTCAGCAGCTACAACATCCGCTGCTGGTTCAATGTCTGCCAGTGATAAAAGTAAATTAGATGGAGTTGAAGCTTCTGCCACTGCTGACCAGACAAATGCAGAGATAAAGACAGCATATGAAGCAAATGCAGATACTAATGTTTTTACTGATGCTGAAAAGACTAAATTAACAGGTATAGAAGCTAGTGCTGATGTCACAGATGCAACTAATGTAAACGCTGCTGGTGCGGTAATGAATACTGACGCTTCAACTGCTGCAATGAGTTTTGTTATTGATGAAGATAACATGGCATCTGACAGCGATACTAAAGTACCAAGCCAACAATCAGTAAAAGCTTATGTTGATGCTAATAGTAGTGACACAACATACACTGCTGGAACGGGTTTAAGTTTATCTGGCACTACTTTCAATGTCGATCAAATAGCACTTACTACTGTACAAACAGCAGCAAATGAATCAGCACAACTAGCACTTACGACCCAAGAAGGAGATATTGTTGTCAGATCAGACCAAAATAAATCCTATGTAAGAAATAGTGGAACTGCTGGCACAATGGCAGATTTCACAGAACTATTAACACCTACAGATCAAGTTTTATCTATTAATGGTAATACAGGAGCAATATCGGCTGCACAGATAGCAGCGGCAGTAGAAGCAGCTTCAGACTCTAATACTTTTACAGATGCTGACCACACAAAACTAAATGGTATCGAAACTGGAGCTACAGCAGATCAAACAAAATCAGATATAGATGCTCTTGGTATTGCAGCTACAACCGCAGCTACACTTGCAACTGCTCGTAATATAGCTGGCGTTAGTTTTGACGGTTCAGCAAATATCTCTTTAAATAATAATGCTATTACTAATGGTGCTGGATATATTGACGGTTCAGCATTAAACGCATCTAACTTAAGTTCTGGAACGATCCCAGACGCAAGGTTTCCTTCAACATTACCCGCAGCTTCAGCAGCAAACTTAACATCAATACCAGCAGCTAACATAACTGGAACTTTACCTGCAATAGATGGTTCAAACTTAACTGGTGTTTCTGGAGGTTTAGTTGGTGGTGGCAGTGAACAACTATTTGTTGAAGCAGAAAATCAAATGGACTCAAGCTATGCAACAACAGCAAGTAAAAATTATCTTTCTTTAACTCCATTGACTATTGCTTCTGGTGTTGTTTTAACCATTACATCTGGTTCTAGTATGCATTTTCTTTAATCTTGTATTAATGAATTTATTTAAAACTAGCCCAAAGGTTAAAATTAAACTAATATAAAAACAAATAGATAAGTTCTATGTCAACAATTAAAGTACAAGATATTCAACATACTGGTAATTCCAATGATGCAATATCTTTAGCATCTGATTCTAGTGTTAGTTTAAAACATAGCGGTTCTGCAAAATTAGCAACATCTAGCACTGGAGTTAGTGTTACTGGAACGTGTACAGCAACAACTTTTTCAGGATCAGGTGCAAGTCTTACAGCATTACCAGCAGCTAATATAACAGGTACACTTCCAGCTATTGATGGTTCTAACTTAACAGGTATTGCAAGTGATCTAGTAAATGATACGTCACCACAACTAGGCGGTTCACTTGATGTAAATAGTCAAGATATAGTTTCTACTTCTAATGGTCATATTGAACTAGATCCAAATGGTACAGGTAAAGTTATATTTAAAGGCAACGCTACAAAAGGATCAGGACAATTTGTTCTTAATTGTGAAAACAATTCTCATGGGATAATTATTAAAGGCCCACCACATAGTGCCGCTGCAAGTTATACGTTGACTCTCCCAAATGATGACGGAAGTGCTAACCAAGTTTTAAAAACTGATGGTTCTGGTGGACTAAGTTGGGTAGATCAAACCACTGATACTAATACAACCTATTCTGCTGGATCTGGTTTGAGTCTGTCTGGAACCACATTTTCAGTTGATACATTAAATCAGGACACTACTGGTACAGCAGCAATAGCAACTACTATTACAGTCGCTGATGAGTCAAGTGATACAACTTGTTTTCCTTTATTTTCTACAGCTGCGACAGGTAATTTAGCACCTAAATCAGGAGATAATTTAACTTTTAATTCTTCTTCAGGAGTGTTAACTGCAACAGGTTTTGCTGGAGCTTTAACTGGTAACGCCACTGGACTATCAGGTACACCAGCAATAACAGTTGGTGTAGTTACAGCAGCTAGTCTTGATATTTCTGGTGATGCAGATATTGATGGAACTTTAGAAGCGGATGCAATCACAGTTAATGGAACTGCTTTAGCGACTTCAGCAACAACTGATACTACTAATGCAGATAATATTTCAAGCGGTACTTTAGCAGCCGCTAGAGTCGCAACGCTAAATCAAAATACAACAGGATCAGCAGCAACACTAACTACAGCAAGAGCTATAAATAGTGTTAACTTCGATGGTTCTGCTGATATAACTGTAGCTGACTCAACAAAGATGCCTCTAGCTGGCGGTACTTTTACAGGCACAATAATTGTTGAAGATGCAATAAATGAAAATGTATTTGCTATTACTGACACTTCACCTGTTGCTTTAGATCCTGATAATGGAATGGTACAGACTTGGACATTAGGAGCTAATAGAACTGCAACCGATAGTTTAACTACTGGTCAATCAATACTTCTTATAGTTACCGCAAGTAGTTCTAACTATACTTTGACTTGGCCTACTATGACATGGAGAGGTGGCTCTGCTCCAGACTTAGGTGGTGCAACTCCCACCGCAATAGAATTATTTAAAGTTGGAAGCACACTTTATGGAGCTACAATAGGAGATTTAGGGTGAGATCACACCGTCTTAGAGTTGCTAATGCACAAGGCCCGAATATTGTTACAGATGGCTTGGCTTTTCATGTAGATGCTGGCAATGCTTCTTCATATTCTGGCTCTGGCTATCAAGTAAATTCTTTAGTCGGCAGTATAAATAATAATAATGGCACAGGTTATGACGGAACTATAACTCATACTGCTGTCTCTGGATCTAACCCTGCATTTTTTACATACCCAAGTAATGTTACTTTTGGACAGGTATATGCTAGTAGTGATTTTGATATTATTACTTATCCAAATTTTAGTGTAGATATGTGGGTTAGACTTGGTGCTAGTGGCAACGCAGGATGGGGAAGAGTATTGGGTTTAAAAAGACACGCTTATAGCCCAAATTCTCTGAGTGACTCAATCGCTGCTAATACTCGTTTAAGTTCTGTTTTCATCAATGCCAGTAGTAGCGACAACCCCTCACTTTCTTGGTTTCATTACAGTGCTGGAAATGGTAATACTGGAAGTGGCTATAATAATGCTCAAATAACAACTCCAAGTTTAGGTTCTGGTGGTTGGTTGCAAAACAAGTGGTTTCATCTTGCTATAGTGAATGATTCGTACCCTGCATGGAGTTATGGAGGATATAGAAGATATTATATTGATGGTGTGAAAGTGAACAGTACACAATATGGTGGCTCTCACTATAAAGATACTCGAAACCCTGCCTCTCCAAATCATAATGGTACTTTTTACCTTTATTTAGGAGGTAGTGGAGGCACAGGTGGTTATCAAGCACGTTTTGTTGGTGATTACTCTATATATAGATTCTATAAAAATAAAGTATTATCAGACGCAGAGGTAGCTAAGAATTGGAACCAACAAAAAGCCTTATTTGGGCGTTAACTATTCAATTATTATTATGAACTACGCAATTATTGATGGCACTACTGTAAAAAGCACTGGTACGATCCAACAATTATTTCCTAACACTAGCTTTACTGTTGCTGGCCCAAATGCAGATTTTTTAACAGCAAATAATACTGTTGAACTTGTAGAAACTCTTACCTACACAACCCCAACACAAAAGCTATCTACAGTAGATGCTTATGTTGATAGTGGAAAGGCTTATACAGTTAAGGTAGAATCTACAACTTCAGATGAACAAACAGCTTTGATTAATAGTGAATGGGTAAACATAAGAAGTCAAAGAAATTATAAATTGAAAGATACAGATTGGAGAGCTAGTAGTGACCTTACCATGTCTGATGCTTGGAAAACTTATAGACAGGCTTTGCGTGATATTACAACACAAGCAGATCCATTCAGTATTACATGGCCTACAGAACCTAGCTAAGATTATAGGCTGCTGTTACACTATAAGAAACACATTATTGACTTATGGCTCGTAAAACGACAGAAGAATTACAACAACAAATACAAGTTTTAAAAAACAATCAAGAAGAAGCTGTACAGGTTGCGAATAATTGTCGTGACCAAATTATGCGTGTTGAAGCTGTATTAGCTGATAGAGCAGAGGCAGAAACCGAAAAAAAGTCTATTGCGAAATAATAGAAAAGGAGTGTAAATTCTGTGGCAAAGTGTTTTCTACCACAGAACAAAGAAGAAAATATTGTTCTAATGCCTGTAAAACTAGATATTATCGTAGGAAAAAAGTTACTTTGTAACTGTCATTTGCCTTGTTAAAAAACCTAATGTGACGTATAGAGGTGTGACGGTTATAATACAAAGTAATATAAGAATTTTTAAATAAATGCTAAACCGCATCTGTCAAGTTTTGAGTATTCTTTCATTCCTAATGGTAACTTCTGTTATTGGTGGAGGGTACTTTGGTTATAAGTATGTAACTTCAGAAAATTTTAAGAGCCGTTTGATGAAAGAGGTCATGGGTAATGTTTCTGGACTTATGCCTAAAGTATTAGATCAAGGTCTACCCGATATGACAGGGCCATCGGTAGGCGTACCAAAAGGTAAAGATTGGACTAAATTTTAAAGCTTTATGAATAATACTATTAAGGGTATAGCAGTAGGACTTGGAACTATTTTTGTTGCTTCTAATTTTTATACAATTAGCTTATTAAGCAAGAAATCTAATTTACCTATGTTTGATTTGCCTGTTAGTAAATATTCTACTTATGAGATTGAAGCTGATATGCAAGGTTATAGAATCAGACACCGTATGCACGATCCAAAGATTATAACTTCTATAGAAAATGTACGGAGTCCTGCTGGTTTTTTAAGTGCAAGCAAAAAGATATCAATAAAAGAAAATCAAAGAGTAGCTGGAGAAAAAGATATAACCGTTGTAAATAATGGTGAGTTAACAGCAAAGCAAATAGCCTGTATTCAAGAAAGAGCAAAGGGAGAATCAACTGGGGAGCTTATTGGAACGTCAGTAGCAACGGGAACAGGACTTGCAACATCATTATCTAATGTTCCTATTGTCGGTTGGTTCTTATCTGGTTTTGCTACAAATACAGCAAGAAGAGAAGGTGGTAAGATTGGAGGAAATATGGCTTCTGACTTTAACGATTGCTAGTTATGAACTGTTATTGGTGCGGTACAGAATTAATAATAGGTGGTGACATTGACATTGAAGATGGGATGAATGGTTATCCTGATTTTTCGGTGATGACTAACTTATCCTGTCCTAGATGTTCTTCGGAAGTAGAGGTATTAAAGAAAAGAGATGCCTACGATTAAAGTTCCTGAGATAAAGATACCGAAAGTAGAAATACCAGAAACTCCTTATATACCTGAGACTGTATTGATAGGAGATAACCCTGCCTGTGATTTAACTAATAGAGATATAGAACTATCAGAAAATCCAACTATTATTTTTCATGGAAGAAAAGCTTATGCTACTTGTCCAAATGGTCAGGCAATCAGTGGCACACAACCAATTAAAACTCAACCAGAACCAAAAACATTTAGACCTATTGTTTATGATGCACAGGACACTATAGAAACTGAAGGTACATATAATTTTCAAAAGAAAGCAACTGGAACAAATATTAATTTAGGACAGCAAGAAGAGAATGAAGATGTTGAGTTAGTTCCCTGTCCACCAAAAAACGCACCATATAGACCTGGCGATTGGAGAAATGAGCTTAGATTAGAAAGGCTGGTAAAATATGAGCGTGGGCTGTTGGAGGGTTCTTGTGACGCAATCTGGGAAGAAGTACCGTTTGTGGATCAATACATCCCAACGGCTAGCGTGGTCGTCTCTACTGCTGTTATTGCTAGTGTGGCTGCGACTACACCTGTTATTCTCCAGCTTGTAAAACCCTTAGTAAAAAATTTAATAAAGAAGCTGACAAAAAAGAAAGATAAGGTAGAATAAACATTAAGCGACCAGACCTGATAATGAGTGGATTAAGTTCCACCTCCACACTGTCAGAGCGTCAGTTGCTTATCTAGCACCTGTCTCTAGTTTGGTCACTAGATGAAAAGAGGTTGAGTAGTCCGTCAAGACATTACTTTCTCGGCATTTGCTTCTTTAGATCGGAGTTGTTATGCCTAGAGAAATACTAGGTCAGCCAACCTCTCTATGATGCGGACTATACAGCTTAGGCAACTGTTATGGGAACCCTTCCGATCTAGCCTATTTTATTTTGTGAGCATGTGGTAATACTTGATTTGGAACGCTGGTCAATACAACATTTTTACAGCTAACAGCATCTTCTCCTACATACTTAACACCGAGCTTAAGTTGCTGGCTACAGATAGAAAGTCTGTTCAAATTGACCTCTAATTTTTTAGCTTGGAGTAGAAACTCTTGATACTTTCTATAAGTTTGGGCTGCCTTCAAGCACTCATCATTAAATCGTTTCCCCAATGGTACTTGTAGACTTATAGTCGCACCATATGAAAAGTTGTGATTAATTTGATCTAGCCTTTCCTGTTCTGCTATGTAGAGTATTTCACCAGGATTTGTTAGCTGACCTGTATCACTATCTTTTGCTTGGTTATATATATTTGTTCTTTGTATAGTGCTTCTAGGACTGTTGTAATATTCTCCTTTTGTTATGAACGGATTAAAACTTAAAGTAGGTGTTTGGCATTGAATACCATTGCTATACCTATGAGTTGGGAAAGATCCACTTATACTTTGAAATCCTTGGTTAACAATAGTCGATTGGGTACTCGACTGGGGATTAGATATAGTAGTTTCTGCGTAAACAGGACTAGCAAGTAAAAGTCCTACTGAAATAAGGTTGTAGAAGTTTGTGTTGTTTCTATTGTTTGTGTTCGATTTATTATTGAAATTGCGTCTAAACCAGGAGCCATGAAGTTTTCGGTTAGAGAGAAAGCTTCTCCTTCGTTTACAACCTGCCACTGGGGTTTGCTTGTTAGTTGTGGTGTTATCCATTCAAAATTAACTGCACCTGCATTACCTGTATTTTGACTTGTTGTATAGGTTGCTTCAGGAGAAATATACGAATCAGTTTTGATGTTAGATCCTGTAACTGAGTACGCATAGCCTGAGTTATAGTTTTCAGTAATAATAACTTCATCTATTTTTGAAATACTCCTTGAGTTGCTTTGAATTTGGTTCGCACCAAATCTAGGAGTTTCAGCAAAAGCATTTGGAATAAAAACAACAAGTAGACATAGCCACCATTTCATTAATCAAGGCCAAGAGTAATAGTTGATTGTAGTGTGGCTGTAGTACCAGCACCCATATCAGCTAGGTTAACCGTCAGTGCTTGTCCACTATCCATTGTGATAGCTACAGAACCTGGGTCACCACCAGATACCACGGTGTACTTTCCTAAAAGTGGAAGTGCTGCAACTCCGTTAGATACAGTGGATGCTGTAGTACTTGTACTATCTCCTTGTAAAAATGTCTCGCTCGCAGAAAAGGCATCGCCTGTGTTTACAACATTGAAGCTAGTATCGTAGTCAACAGTTGGAACACCGTTAGTGATACCATTATCTGCTAAATCAAGAGAACCTATCTGACCAGCTACTGTGTTTGCTTTAGGTGTTACGTTTGTACCAGCAACACTTATAGATGATCCAATACGCTCCGAAGTGGCTGATGCTCCCAGTGTAGATACTGAAGCTACTGATTGGATTGAATGTGTGATGTCTGCAAAACTAGCTGTTGGAAATGCTAGTAAAAGCAAGGGTAAAAACTTTTTCATTTCTTGGATGAATTAGGGTCAACAATTTCTGCACCAATGATTTTAATTGGTGTCTCTATTC
>VMHT01192960.1_pt1 | contig 21326 bp, 33 predicted proteins | sample 4693611 | NCBI WGS metagenome assembly VMHT01 (sample SAMN12280063, study PRJNA550983) | marine metagenome | isolation source: seawater sampled from same location over 5 years 0.02-0.2 micron viral filtrate | place: USA: collected off the coast of southern California halfway between the port... ...
AACAAAGCCGTCCTGCTTGCATGGAAGCTGCCCCTGATGTTGAGCTGACCGATGCTTGGCAGCTGGCTGGAATACTATGGGGGCGGGTCTCGACGGTATCTCGGCTGGGAGAACGCCGACACTGCGCCGCGCACCGCCAGCGACGCGATTGCGGTGATGGACCGGCGCACCTGGCAGGCACTGACGACCGGCCATGTGGAGCTGCCGCGCCGACGCATCCACGCTGGATTGTGGTTTCGGCTACTACGCACGCTGCTCGATGAGCTGAACACCCCGCTTTCGACGTGCGGAACCTGCGCGGGGTATCTCCGCCAAGTCTGGGAAGGCTGCGGGCATCCGCTGCGTGCTGGGCAAAGTCTGTGGCGACCGTATGAAACCCTGAACCCGGCAGTACGGTTGCAGATGCTGGAGGCGGCGGCAACGGCAATCAGCTTGATTGAGGTGAGGGATATAAGCCCGCCGGGCGAGCATGCAAAGCTGTTCTGGTCCGAACCCCAAACCGGTTTCACCAGTGGCCTGTCGGCGAAAACGCCGAAGCCCGAACCCGTCGATCACTGGCAACGGGCAATCCAGGCCATCGATGAGGCCATCATTGAAGCGCGGCACGACCCCGAGACGGCACGCTCGCTGTTCGCGTTGGCTTCCTATGGTCGGCGCGACCCCGCTTCCCTGGAACAGTTGCGCGCCACCTTCGCAAAGGAAGGCATCCCCCCCGGAATTCCTGTCACATTACGTGCCTGATGGACCCTTTGCATGTCTTAGACAGAATGACGGGTTAAGTGACAAATTTTGACGACCAGAACTTTCCGGTGCACACTGTCACATAATCGAACGTATATGTGACAGGTACGACATGCTGATAGGCTACATGCGGGTATCGAAGGCGGACGGCTCCCAGGCTACCGATTTGCAGCGCGACGCGCTGATTGCCGCCGGGGTCGATCCAGTACATCTTTACGAGGACCAGGCATCCGGCATGCGCGAGGATCGGCCCGGCTTGACGAGCTGCCTGAAGGCGTTGCGAACTGGCGACACACTGGTCGTGTGGAAACTGGATCGGCTCGGACGCGACCTGCGACATCTCATCAACACCGTGCACGACCTGACTGGGCGCGGCATCGGCTTGAAGGTATTAACCGGGCACGGCGCGGCCATCGACACCACGACCGCCGCCGGCAAGCTGGTCTTTGGCATCTTCGCCGCCCTGGCCGAGTTCGAGCGCGAGTTGATCGCGGAGCGCACGATTGCCGGCCTAGCCTCGGCCCGCGCGCGCGGGCGGAAAGGCGGCCGGCCGTTCAAGATGACCGCCGCCAAGCTGCGGCTGGCGATGGCGGCAATGGGTCAGCCAGAGACCAAGGTCGGCGACCTGTGCCAGGAACTTGGCGTCACGCGGCAGACCCTGTATCGGCATGTTTCACCCAAGGGTGAGCTACGTCCAGATGGCGAGAAGCTACTCAGCCGAATTTGATGCCGGCATGAGGCAACGTAGCGACAGCGTGGTTTGTCTCAATGGGAAGCGCTCATGATCGATCTTTGAAGGCCCGCAGCAGTCGTGTCACAGACAGGACGAACAAACCGGTCAGCGTGAGGGCTGCGATACCCCAGTACTCTCCGATGAACGCGCCGGCCGTCGTGCCGGCCAGCACAATGGCGAGAATCGGCAAATGGCAGGGACAGGTGAGCACGGCCAGCGCGCCCCACAGGTAGCCGGTGATCGGTTTGTGCGTCTCGGACGGCAAGCGCTCGGGGCTGTTCATGGCAGACTCTCCGCGTGCTGTGCCGGCTCGGTCGGCATGGTGGCCAACTGCACCTCCAGATCGGCCAACGCTTCGCGCCGACGCTCGACGAACTGGCGCAGAACGGCAAGCTGCGCGGCCGCTTCATCGCCGTCCGCAGCATCCAGCGCCCGGCACAGCCGCGCCAGCGCGTCCAGGCCGATGCCCGCCTCGAAGGCCGCCCGCACGAAGCACAGCCGTTGCAAGGCGGCATCATCGAACAGGCCATAGCCGCCCGGGGTGCACGCCACCGGACGCAGCAATCCGCGCAGCAGGTAGTCGCGCACGATATGCACGCTCACCCCGGCATCAAGGGCCAGCCGGGACACGGTGTAGGCGCTCATTGAAAACCTCCTTTTTTTATCCAGCGCAGCAGGAAAGCTGCTTCACGTCCTTGTTGAAGGTCTGCGCCGCAAGCTTCAACCCCTCGACCATTGTCAGGTAGGGGAACAACTGGTCGGCCAGTTCCTGCACCGTCATGCGGTTGCGGATGGCGAGCACCGCCGTCTGGATCAGTTCGCCCGCTTCCGGGGCCACCGCCTGCACGCCGATGAGCCGTCCGCTACCTTCCTCGATGACCAGCTTGATGAAGCCGCGTGTGTCGAAGTTGGCAAGCGCTCGCGGAACGTTGTCGAGTGTCAGCGTGCGACTGTCGGTCTCGATGCCATCGTGGTGCGCTTCCGCCTCGCTGTAGCCCACGGTGGCGACTTGCGGGTCGGTGAACACCACTGCCGGCATCGCGGTCAGATTGAGGGCTGCGTCGCCGCCGGTCATGTTGATCGCGGCACGGGTGCCGGCGGCCGCTGCCACGTAGACGAACTGCGGCTGGTCGGTGCAGTCGCCGGCCGCGTAGATGTTCGGGTTGCTCGTGCGCATGCCTTGGTCGATAACGATGGCCCCTTGCGCATTGACAGTGACCCCCGACGCGTCCAGCGCGAGGCTGCGCGTATTCGGTGCCCGACCGGTGGCAACCAGCAACTTGTCAGCGCGCAATTCACCGTGTCCGGTGGTCAGCACGAATTCGCCGTTCACATGGGCGACCTGGCTGGCTTGCGTGTGCTCCAGCACCTCGATGCCCTCGGCGCGGAAAGCGGCTGTCACGGCCTCGCCGATGGCCGGGTCTTCCCGGAAGAACAAGGTGCTGCGTGCCAGGATCGTGACCTGGCTGCCGAGCCGGGCAAAGGCTTGCGCCAGTTCCAACGCCACCACCGACGAACCGATCACGGCCAGGCGTGCGGGAATGGTGTCGCTGACAAGCGCTTCGGTGGAAGTCCAGTAGGGTGACTCTTTCAGGCCCGGAATCGGCGGCACGGCCGGACTGGCACCGGTGGCGACCAGGCAGCGGTCGAACGTTACCTCGCGCTCGCCACCCTCGTCCAAACGGACGACCAGGCTCTGGTCGTCCTTGAAACGCGCTTCACCGTGCAAAACGGTGATGGCTGGATTGCCGTCCAGGATGCCTTCGTATTTGGCGTGCCGCAGTTCATCGACACGGGCCTGCTGCTGGGCCAGCAGTTTGCTGCGGTCAATCGCAGGCACAGTTGCCGCAATACCGCCGTCGAACGGACTTTCCCGGCGCAGATGGGCAATATGGGCAGCGCGGATCATGATCTTGGACGGCACACAGCCGATATTGACGCAGGTGCCGCCGATGGTGCCGCGTTCGATCAGCGTGACCGTCGCGCCTTGCTCGACGGCCTTCAGCGCCGCCGCCATCGCGGCCCCGCCGCTGCCAATGATGGCGATATGCAAACCGGCGCCCTCAAGTGCATCACGGATTTTTGGTTCATCTTTGAAATCACCAACCCGGATCGAGCCTTGATAACCCAATGCGGCGATGGCGGCCAGCAGTTGGTTGTGGCTCACGGCGGTGTCTGCCATGACTTGCGCGCGGCTTTCTGGATAGGACACCACAGCGGCATTCACGCCGGGAATCTTTTCCAAAGCATCTTTGACATGGGTGGCGCAGGATGTGCAGGTCATGCCATTCACGGTGATTTCGGTCATTTTTTTACTCCATTGAATTTCGGGGTGCAGCAGGCATCGGCTTGGCGTTTTCGTTGGATGGCGTAGATGGTCAAGCCGATGAAAATCGCCAGCGCAGGCAGCAGCACATAGTCCAGATAGCCGGTCAGCGCGGACAAGCCGACCACACCGAGCAAAATGACCAGAACAGGGGTGAAGCAACACAGCGCCACGAGGGTTGTGCCAATGATGCTGACCCGCAGCAGTGTCTTCGGGTCTTTCATGATCAGTTCTTGACTGATGATGGGTAGCCCGCATCCTCGGTAGCCTTGGTCAGTTTCTGCACGCTGGTCTTGGCATCATCGAAGGTGACCACCGCTTCGCGCGTCTCGAAGGTCACGTCAACTTTACTGACGCCATCGACCTTGGAAATCGCCTTCTTGACAGTGATCGGACAGGCCGAGCAGGTCATGCCCGGTACGGACAGCGTAACGGTCTGGGTGGCGGCCCACACGGGGGCAACAACGGCAGCGAGGGCAAGGGCGGAAAGCAGCTTTTTCATGGTGAACTCCTGTGATCAATAGAAAAATGGCACGACGTAGGGAAATCCGAGCGCGACCAAAACCAGCACGGCCACGCCCCAGAAAATGAGCTTGTAAGTAGCTCGCACTTGGGGAATCGCGCAAACCTCACCCGGTTTGCAGGCGGCTGACGGCCGGTAGATGCGCCGCCAGGCGAAGAACAACGCCACCAGCGCCACGCCGATAAAGATGGGGCGATAGGGTTCCAACACCGTCAAGTTGCCGATCCAAGCGCCGCTGAACCCCAAGGCGATCAGAACCAGCGGCCCGAGGCAGCAAGCCGAGGCGAGGATGGCGGCCAGCCCGCCAGTGAAGAGCGCGCCGCGCCCGTTTTGAGGTTCAGACATACGTTTGTCCTTTCGAATCTGAATTGGATAGCTTAAGCTTACTTCCGTAGTTATGTACGGAGTCAAGCGATATGGAAAACAATTTGGAGAACCTGACCATTGGCGTTTTCGCCAGGACGGCCGGGGTCAATGTGGAGACCATCCGGTTCTATCAGCGCAAGGGCTTGCTCCCGGAACCGGACAAGCCTTACGGCAGCATTCGCCGCTATGGCGAGACGGATGTAACGCGGGTGCGCTTCGTGAAATCAGCCCAGCGGTTGGGCTTCAGCCTGGATGAGATCGCCGAGCTGCTGCGGCTGGAGGATGGCACCCATTGCGAGGAAGCCAGCAGCCTGGCCGAGCACAAGCTCAAGGACGTGCGCGAGAGGATGGCTGACCTGGCGCGCATGGAGGCCGTGCTGTCTGATTTGGTGTGCGCCTGCCATGCGCGGAAGGGGAACGTTTCCTGCCCGCTGATTGCGTCACTGCAAGGGAAGAAAGAACCGCGCAGTGCGGACGCGGTGTAGCCCGAGGGAACTACGCCTTAGCGTGCTTTATTTTCCGTTTTCTGAGGCGACTCCAACGTCAGAAAAGACCGTGCGGTCGACTTTTGATATTTCGTGCTGTCGCCTTCTGAAAGTGACAAGCAAGTCAGTGCTGGGTCAGTGTCGGATAGCCCTGGATGAATACGCGGTCGGTCTTGGCCGCCGGCACATGGCAGCCCATGCAGTCGGCTGCGTAGCTGACGGCGACATTCTTGGCGGGGGCGTCGGCCTTGAACAGCGCCCAGCCCCAGCCGTCGCCCCACAAGGGGTTGCTGGCGAAACGGCCTTTGGCGTCCTTGACCATCACGAACCACACGGCCGCATCGGAACCCCAGACCACAGGGTCGCCGGTGGTCATGGCGCTGGTTTCGAGCTTGCGGATCTCTTTCACCAGCGTGGCGCCGTCCGGGAACTTGCCGGTCTTGCGGTAGTGCTCGGCCGAGGCCTTTTCGGTGTACACATCGTGCAGGCCGCGAGAGGCGGATTTTTCGTCCAACACCGCATATGAGCCCAGGTGGACGAAGTTTGTGCGGAAGTCTGTGGGGCGGCTGATGCCGCCCTGGCTGTCCACATAGGGCGAAAAGTCGCCGGCCGTGACGGCCAGTGGCAGGACGAGGGCGCTGGCGAGCAGAGCGCCGGTGAGTGCGATTTTCGTTGTGTTCTCCTTATATGCCTATGGAGATCAGACGGCGACCACGGGGAAATCCACCGTGGTGTCGGCGATGTGGTTGGTGTAGTTGGTGAGCGTGTTCAGCGCGATGTTGGCGATCACTTCCAGTATCAGGCCGTCGTCGAGCCCCGCGCGGCGGTAGTTGGCCATGGCGTCGGCCGACACCACGCCGCGTTGCTCGACCAGCGCGCGGGCAAAGCCGGCAATTGCATCGTCAAGTGCGTTGGCCGCCTGGCCGGTGCGGGCCGCGGCGATGGCCTCTGCCGACAGTCCGGCACCTTTGCCGATCAGGGTGTGTGCGCTCAGGCAGTACTGGCAGCGATTGGCTTGACCGGCAGCCAGCGCAACGATCTCGCGCTGGGTGGCACTCAGGCGGCCGGTGCCCAGCGTTTCGGACAGGCCGAGGTAGCCGTTGAGCGCTGCCGGCGCGTGGGCCAGCGTGGCGAGCAGGTTCGGCACCACGCCGAGCTTGGCTTTGACGGCCTTGAGTGTGGCAGCGGTAGCGGCGTCAGCGGTGTCGATGGTCAGGGGGGCGATTTGGGTCATGTCTATCTCCGTAGTGGGTGAGGTGCAAGAGCACGTGGGCATGATCGCCCTTTGTTTGGTACGATATGGCACGTAAAGTATCAAATACGTAACCTATCGTCTTATATGGAGAGTGGAATGGCGGATCGACTGGCCGGCTTGCTCCGGCACTACTCGCTTTCGGCGCGCGTTTTTCACAGCGGCGCCTTCTGTGAGCAGCATCATTACGCGGCGCCGCATGGCTATATCCATCTGGTGCGGCGCGGCCCGATTACGGCGCGTTCGCCCGTGCATGAAGATCTGCTGGTTACCGAGCCGAGCCTGCTGTTTTATCCGCGCGTGGCGTCGCATCGTTTTGTCGCCGCCCCCGGCGATACCGCTGAGCTGTTGTGTGCGGAGGTCGATCTGGGCGCTTCGACGGGCAATCCGTTGGCCATGGCCTTGCCGTCGATGCTGCTGATTCCGCTGGCGGACTTGCCCGGCCTCGGGCCGACGCTAGAGCTGCTGTTTGCCGAAGCCGAGCGCGACCAGTGCGGTCGGCAGGCCGCCATCGACCGCTTGTGCGAGTTGCTACTGATCCAGTTGCTGCGTTATCTGATGGATGGGCGGCTTGGCGCCACCGGACTGCTGGCGGGACTGGCCGACCCGAAACTCGCGCGCGCCATAACCGCCATGCACGATGCGCCGCAGACCGCGTGGTCGCTCGAGGCGCTGGCGGCGCAGGCGGGCATGTCACGCGCGCGCTTCGCCGCCGCGTTCAAAGACGCGGTGGGCGTCACGCCGGGCGACTATCTGGCCGACTGGCGGATGAACGTCAGTTGCACCCTGCTCAAGCAGGGGCGTCCGGTGGCGGTGGTGGCCGACCGCGTCGGCTACGGCAGCCCGAACGCGTTGGCGCGCGCCTTCCGCGTGCGCATGGGCTGCGCCCCGCGCGACTGGCTGGCGCAGCAGCGCGGTGACGCGTCGCTCAGCGGTTCGTGAGTTTGAGGTCGATTCGCCGGTTCTTGGCGTAGGCGGCGTCGGTGTTGCGCTCGTCGAGCGGGTGAAATTCACAGGCGCGGCACGGGAATCAAGGCATTGCGATTCTCGAAAATAGTTCTTGAAATTCTATTCTTGATTGCATATCATCTCAACGAGTTTCGATAAGAAAGGATGCGCATGCGACCGTCTGTTGTGCTTGACATGAAGCGAAGCGCAGTGCGTGAAGCGGTAGGCCGCTTTCGCGCCGCGAACCCGCGCGTCTTCGGCTCGGTGCTGCATGGCACCGACCGGGATGGCAGCGACCTCGACCTGTTGGTCGATGCGCTGCCCGGTGCCACGTTGTTGGACTTGGGCGATTTGGAAGAAGAACTGAAATCGCTGCTCGGCGTTGACGTCGATCTGCTGACTCCCGGCGACCTGCCGCCGAAGTTCCGGGCCAAGGTGCTCGCGGAGGCGCAACCGATATGAGCGAGAACCGCCTGCCCGATTACCTCGACCACATTCAGCAGGCCGCAACCGATGCGCGCAGCTTCGTGGAAGGGATGGCCAAGGACGACTTCTTGGCCGACAAGCGCACCCAGCAGGCCGTCATCATGAGCCTGATCGTCATCGGCGAGGCGGCCACAAAGGTGATGGATGGCTACGTCGAGTTCACCCAGGCGCATGCCGACGTGCCGTGGCGCAGCATGCGCAATATGCGTAATCGCATGGCTCACGGCTATTTCGACATCAACCTCGATGTGGTGTGGGAGACGGTACAGGAATGGCTGCCGGCGTTGCTCCAGCAATTGCCCGCCGTGCGTCAGGATGCCGACGATGAAGACCGTAACGACAAAGGCATGGAGCCATGACCAATCAAGCCGCCGATGTTCGGCCCCTCTGGCGTGTTCGATCCCGCGACCTATGAGCCGCGCTCGGGCAAGACCTTCTGGATGGCCGCAACGGACGTGAGTTCGCTGGTGGGCAAGGAGGCAGCAGCCGACACGCTCATCGGCAACTGCACGACCGCACGACCAGCCTCCCGTTCAAATTCGAGTTAGAACTCATATCCAGCCTGTCTGGGGGCACTGTGAAAGAGGGATCTCCGATGACTGTTGAATCGAGAATATTTTCTGTAGCCGAGTATGTTCAGCCGTCCGAAGGCGAGCCTATTCGTTCCGTTGTGCTTGAAACCCGAGACTCAATTATCGTGGTTTGGCATGTCCATCCCGGGCAGGAAATTGCGGCTCACATTCATCCTCACGGCCAAGACACGTGGACTGTTTTGTCGGGAATGGCTGATTACTTTCAGGGCAATGGGATTGTTCGTGCCCTCAGGGAAGGTGAGATAGCCGTGGCAAGACCGGGCCAAGTGCACGGGGCGCGAAATACAGGTACCGAGCCATTTGTGTTCGTCTCGGTTGTGGCATCAGCCAATGCCGGTTTCGTATTGGCTGAGCGATAGAGCCCAATCTCTGGAGTTGGTCCAATGAGCGGTCGGGGAGATAGGTAACAGACATGCAGCGGACACGGCTGCTAAACCAGGTCGCAAACCTCCTTGCGTCGCAGCGTGCCGCAAGCGACGCGATCAATCGAATGGGGTCGGCATGAGACTGAACACCATCCAGTTCCCGACCGCGTAGCCGCCTGTCCTGCCGATCAGGTCTTGACCATCGACGCCTGGGATCAGTCCTGAATGTTCTTGGAGACCACTACGTTATGAGCCGCAGCCGCCGCAAAACACCCATCGTCGGGCACACGACCTGCGGCAGCGAGCGCGAGGACAAGAAGCTCTGGCATCAGCGCTGGCGCACCCGTGAGCGCACGGCGCTGACCAGCGCGTCGCCCGAAGCCCTGAGCGCCCATCTGCCCCTGCTGGAAAACCAGGCCAGCAGCGTCTGGTCGATGGGCAAGGATGGCCGCTCCTACTGGCCCGTCAAGCGCCAGGCCGCCACGGCGGATCGCATCGCCAATCACAAGGGACGCAACCCGCAAGAACGCGCCTCCCTGAAAAAGCGCCTGCTGCGCAAGTGGATGAGCAAATGAAGCTCTCCTTCCATATCAGCACATTGCGCTGTTCTGGATGATCGGTGCTCCGGGCGTCTTCGCGCCCGTGATCGAGAACGCCAAGCGGCCCGATGCCGGCGCCGTCATGGCGTGGGGTGTCGCGATCGTGGCGGTGATGATCCTCTTCACCCCTTTGCTGCTGCGCTGTCCACCATTCCGGCGCTGGTATGGCCGGACGGATGCGCTGTCGGAGCGGCAGCGCCAGGCGCTTGCCGAGCGCGGCCTGCGCCGCTACTACCAGACCGCTTTCGATGACGGCTACGTGCCCCGCGTGATGCCCTACGTGTGGCGCATCATCTGGACGGTCGGCGGGTTGATGGCTGTGACCGCCGTACTGCCTACCAACACCGGACGGCCAGCCTTCGATGCCTTGGTGGTCTTCTCGACCTGGTATCCGATAGGCGTGATGCTGCTGGTTTTCGCGTCGAGGCCCCTTGGCCGGTTGATTCGCCAAAGAGCACAGGAGCGGCGGAAATGAGCACGTCAACCATCGAGGCGCTGGCCAGCGCCTGGGCAAGGATTGCCGAGGAAGCGGAATTCCCCGCTGACTACGAGGGGACTGCCACACCACAAGCGCATCGGGCTAGCGAAGCTATTCAGGAGCAGATTCGGGAGCGCATCGTCGCCACCAACGACATGCGGCTGTTCAGCCTGCTGCACCTGCTGGGTCAGGCGTCGCTGCGCATGGAGCAAGCGCTGTGGCCGGAGGATTACGAGCGGATGACGCGCGAGGTTGAGGAAGCCCTGCGGCAAGCCACCGACGCCAACGCCAGATCGTACACCCACGAAGAAGTGATGCAGGCGATGCAGGAACGCATCGACCGGGCGCGAGACAAGCCATGTTGATTGGCTATGCGCGCGTCTCGACGCAGGATCAGAACCTGGAGCTGCAACGCGAAGCCTTGAGCAAGGCCGGATGTAAAAAGGTCTTCGAGGACAAGGTGAGTGGCACGCGGGCAGACCGGCCTGGCTTGGCCAAGACGCTCGAAATGCTGCGCGAAGGCGATACTTTGGTCGTCTGGAAGCTCGACCGGCTGGGCCGGTCGGTCAAGCAACTGGTCGATCTGGTCGGCGATCTGCACAAGCACGGTGTCCAGTTCAGGAGCCTCACCGACTCCATCGACACCGGCACACCATCCGGGCGGTTCTTCTTCCACGTCATGGCGAGCCTTGCCGAAATGGAGCGCGAGCTGACCGTCGAGCGCACCCGCGCCGGGCTGGAAGTCGCCAAGCAGCTCGGCCGCAAAGGCGGCCGCAAGCCGAAGATGACCGACAGCAAGATCGAGTCGGCCAAGAAGCTGCTGGCCAGCGGGGTGCCGCCCAAGGACGTGGCCAAGAACCTCGGCGTGTCCATTCCGACGCTGTACCGCTGGGTGCCAGCCTCCACGCACGCTTAGCGTGCTTTATTTTCCGTTTTCTGAGACGACCCCCATTACAACGACCCCGAATTCCCGATCTGGATTTTGTCGGCGGCCGGCCCCGGCCGCCCAGCGCGTCCGCTTACTCGCTCGCGTTCGTGTTGCTGTTGCCGGCCGGGTAGACGTTCATGCCGTAGGCCTCATTGGTCATCTGCTTGATGGCCTGCATCTGCGCCTTTTCCTGCTGCATCACGTCCTTGACCAGTTCCATGCCTTGCTTCATTTCATATGCGCCGCTCAGCATGGAAGCCATCAGCACAGTGGTCGTCATAAACAGTTTCATGGTCTTCTCCAGTGGTTAGAACAGCCAAGCAAAAGCGCGCGTCACGCCTTCTTCTTCGTCTTTTCCTGAAACACGAAATCAATCTTGCCGGCCGGCGTCAGCTTGAGCGCCGCGTCGAACGCCTTGCCGCTCGATCGGCTCTTGAAGCCCTTGAGCATCTTGGTCTGCTTGCCGGCCAGCAGGTCCTTGACGGCCCCTTCGGGCAGCGTCTTGCCCGACACCTCGCCCCACAGCACGAAATCGCACTTGGGCGTCACGGCCTCGCCGTCCGCGCCCTTGCGCGTGTTCTGCTCGCAGAAGTAGTTGCCGGCGCGCAGCACGACATTGCTCGTGCACTTGGGGCAGCTGCCGACCGACTGCACCGGCCGATCGACAAACACGAGCTCAAGCGTGCGCTTGGGCGTGTCCTCGTCGGCCTCGGCATCGGCGGCGGCCGACGCGGCGAGTTTGAGGCGCGCGGAGAATTCCTTGCCGCTCTTGGGGCTCTCGAAGTCGTCAATCACGCGGCTCTCGCCATCGCGAAGGATTTCCTCCATTTCCGCCTGCGAAATGTCGTGCGTGAGGATGTTGCGCCACACTCGCCAGCCGCACTCGCTCTCATAGGCACGATCGCCGACCACGACAGCGCCGCCGCACTTCGGGCAGGGCGCTTTCAGGTGAACCACGGCAAGCTCGTCGGTGGGCGTCTCGGCCACGTCGTCGGGCACGTTCGCGCTGCCGGACGTTTCCGCCTCGAGCTCGGCATTGAGCTCGTCCATTTCTTCACTGCTGAGTGCTTCGTCGTTCATCGTTGGTCCTCGTGGTCAGGATTGCGTGCGTGGGGCGTGGGCGGCTCGCGCCCGCTCGGCCAGGTAGTCGAGCCGGCCGGCCAGGTGCAGCAGGTCAGCGCGGCCGGAAGCGGGCACGGCGTCGATCAGTACGCAAAGCTCGGCAAGCCGCACGTCGGCCCGATCGAACAGGCTGGAGACCAGCACGGTTCGCATGGCGTTGGTCAGTTCGTGAGTGGGGTTTTGCATGAAAGCTCCGCGTCAGGAATCGAAGGGGAGCGATTACACCTTTTATGTAAAACGCGCCCCGCAAACCCTTGTCCAGCAAGGCCCCATGCCCCACTGGCCCAGCCAGTATAGCAGTTTTTTGCACAAAATACGTATTTGATGCAATACACAATACGTATTTTGATGCGTGGTTTGCGGTATGATCTTTAGAGGTTTCGGCATCCTGCCGGCCGATCTTGAATGAGGGTCCGACCATGACAACGATCGAGAGAAAGTACGCCAACCTTGACGCCTTCCAGCCGGAGTTCCGCGCGGTCGTGCTCGCCCATATCGCGACGCTGCCGGCCAGCGAGTGGGAACGCCTGCGCACCATCGGCGCGCACTCGCGCGACCGGCCGCCGCTGCCGCACGGCTCGCCGCTGTTCGCGATCGACACGCCCGCCGACGTGCTGCTCGATGGCACGCTGAGCGAGGATTCGACCTCGGTTGAGGATGTGCTATCGACCACGCTCGGCGCCTCGGCCGTCACGATCGGCGAGATTGCCGGCGAGCCCGTCTGGTACGTCGAGGGCACGGGCCTGTACCTGTGGGGGCCAGCGCGCGTGGGCGAGTTCTCGCTGTCGTTCTGGGCCACGTACCCGGCCTACCCGCCCGGCTGGTGAGTCTTTGCAGGAACCGGGACAGGCATAATTGCCTGTTGCCAAAGACAGGAGAACGCAAGTGAGTGAGGCGATTCCGCGCCTGAAATACACCGAAGCCCAGGTCCGCGAGCTCGTGCGGGCCGGGGGCATCGTGTCGGCCAATGTGCGCGCCGATCAGACACTGTGGTTTGTCGAGCTCGTCACGCGCGAGGCCGGCCTGGCCGATCTGGTGATGGCCCGCAAGGCCACACGGCGCGACTTTCGCAATCCGGCGCACGCGCTCAAGCTGCTGCGTGAGCTGGGCATCGTGGTCGCGCAGGTCTACATGGCCGGCTGGAATCTCAACGCGGAGCCCGAGCCTCGCTGGAAGCGGCCGGATTTGGCCCACTCCATGAAAACTGTGGCCGCCGCAAATAAAAAAGATTGGGGAACCGAAATGATTCAGAAGTTCAAGTTGTACGTAGACGGCAAGCGCATTACCGGCGACGCGACCGACGACAAGGATTCGCCGCCGATGGGCTTCCTGCGCGATGCCCTCGTGGATCTCGTTCTGACCAGCCCGCATGGGCTGTATGCCGACAAGGTGGGCGAATCGATCGACGGCAAGACCGTGCGCGTCGAGGTGGACGGCGAAACGCTCTTTGAGGACGTGGTGGCCACGGGTCCGTGGCACATGGCCGAGCTCAACGAGACTCTGGTGTTCGCGGACGGCCCGCGCGATGATGAGCCGGTCGGCGACAGCCAGTTCAGCTATCCGGCCGCGCAGCGCGAGTTCACGGATGCCGGCCTCGCCGATATGTGGCTGGTCGGCCGGCTCGCCAAGCGCGGCATCGAATGCACCGACCACGATCGGCCGTTCGCGTGGTGGCCCGACGGCAGCGTGAACCGCTGGAAAGTCACGACGCTCGATCGCAAGCAGACGTATTTCACGCTCACGCGCGGATAGACGATTTGTTTTGATACAGGAAAGAACCGTATGGAAGATACGAGCGTCAAGCTAAACAATCCCGATGGAGTGTCGATGTCGCTGACGGAAATGCTCCTCGAATACCTTGTCGGGCGGGGAAGGGTGCTCGCCAAATTTGCATTTGGCGACTGGCTGGCAACGCTGTCCGCCCCTGAGTTACAGCACCTGATGGACCTCGCGGGCGTCTATTTCGGGAGCGAAGGCGACGCGCGCACCGACGATCTGGGGGGCGTGGCCTTGATCGGCAGTGAGGCCGAACGCAACCGGAATATCGTCTGGACGCACAAGGTACTGAATACGGTTTGGCAGTCGGTTACGCCGAGCTCGCCCGAAGAGTTTCATGAATTGATGGGCAGGGTCTTTTGGGCCGTCTCGCTGGAGGGATACCGCCGGCAGGAATTCATGGAATTGAAGGGCAAGATACGCATTCATCCGTTTCCGAGCGACCGGGCCGTCCTCACGGACAAGGGCCTCGCACACGGCGTATCGATCAAGAACAGCCTTCACTGACAGGGGCTTGAACGCATGTCCGAAGAAGGGCCGTTGTGGAACGATCTGGAGCGAGACCTTGCGCGAGACGATGACTCGGCGGCAAGGGAACACCTGCTTGCAGGCAATCCCGTCTACGTGGGAGCGCCGCAGGCCTGGCCGGGCTGTGTGATGCGCCTCCACCCGGACGGCCGCCGAGAAATCGTCCAGCTGGATCAGGCGAGCGGCGTGTTCAGTGTCGTGGCCGAGCTCGACCGGCTGCCGCCCGAAGCACACTGGTGGCGTGGTCCGGCAATCGATCCGGACGAACGCGAGCGGCGCAGGCGGGCGGTGGAGTTTGCGCGCGCATCGGTCGGCCTCGAAGGCTTCACGCCGAGCGCCGAAGCCGAAGCACTGGCCGAGCGATTCATTGCCGGTGAAATCGATCTGCCGACGTTCCTGAGAGGATCGGTTAGCCGACGTTCCTGAAACGGATCACGGGTTGTCGTAGCGACGGACTGAGCCACGCAGTCTTTCGCTGGCCGGGTTCATGTCTTCGACCGCGACGGGCTGGTCTGGCTTCCGAACCACGCCCTTCAATGCCTCGATCGGGGCATCTGCAAGCTCGGGCGGCGTTATCCGCAACCACGCGCCGAGCGTTTCCTTGACGCACTGCTGGCACAGATCGATTGCAACCTCGCACCCATCGCCAAAAATCGAATCGAAGCCGCCTGTGAAAGCGATCGACAGCCTTTCGTGCCAGAGTGGATCGTCGGGCGTCATGCGTCGGTGGCATCGGTCGCAGGTACAGGCGGCAACGTCCTGGACGACCTTATCTTGATATTCGAGCATGCTTAGTCCTTCACGCTGTCGAGCGCCTGCAGGGCCGCGTCGAGCTTGCGGCGCTCCGATCGGGAAAAGGCGACACGCGAGAGCCAGACAACGGCCCCAACGGCGACTGCCAGGCGAATCAATGCACGTTCCATCATGGCCGCTCCCTCTATCCCTTGTCTTCGTCGCAGGCTCGCTCCCACTTGTCAGCCGGCACGGTGGTATGCAATCCCAGCTGCTTCGCGGTTTCGATTGGCAGGCGCAGCACGACAGTGCCCGGCCGGTTTTCCATGTTGCCGAGCGTGGTGAAATCGATAGCTACCCCCTCCAGCTGAAGGTATACGACACCCGATTCAAATACTTCTTCATAAAGGTGCCAGGAGGGTTTGCCGCCTTCGGAATCGTGAGATGCAAGCGTCGCCTTGGTGCTCATTGGTTGTCCTTCGGCTCGTTCGGTTCATCCCATTCGCCGGGCCAGAATGCTGCGTCAAGCGCCTGAGAAGGGGTGTAGGGGCACGCTTCAGGAAAGATGCGATCAGACAGCCCCGTTGCGCCGCTGGCCCGTCCACGCGCCTCCTGCCACGCATCGGCAACGATTGCTGACCAGTTCGCGCGCAGACTCGGGGCGTCTTTCAGAATGCCTGGAATCATGCCGCGTTCTTCGGTAATTGCAACGTACCACGCCGGCAGGCGCACGCCGGGCAGATAGTCCCACTGGACAAGGTTTTGCAGCAGCCGCGCAATGCGGTCGGCTAGCTCGCGCCGCAGCGCGCGGGCGAGGCTTTCCAGTTCTTCGGCGAGATTTTCCCGGTCCAGTTCCGTGACCCGGCCGGCGCGCAGCATGGCTGCCTGTTCCTCGGCCCACAGCGCGAAATCGGTGTTGTAGTCGGTCACGGTGAACGTGCGCTGGTCATGCCGCCATTGTCTGAAGCGTGAAATCCACATGGATCGCATCGTAGGGAAAGACGATCGAGCCGCCTTCGTCTCGCTCCAGCACGCCACAGTTGAGCAGCGCCGTTACGTCCTCATGCACGCGCTTCACGTCACGATCGAGCCGCCGCGCAACTTCGCGGATCGAGAGGGGGCCGGCACCCGTCATGACTTTCAGCAGATTCCAGCGCTTTTCCGTCAGCGTCTGGAACAGGAGTTCGGCCGTGGCAAAGCTGATGAACTGCCCCTGTTCCTCTCCGCGCATCGCGGCGGCGAAGCTCCGTGAGATCGCGTCGCGCGAGGCGACGCCAAGCGTTACCGTATTCATGTTGTAGCTCTCCACTGATCTACGTCCGACCAGAAATCAGCCAGCAGCTGTTCCGGGCTCGTAAAAACATAGGGCATTTCCGTGTCCCCAATGTGCTTATGATCGCCCTTGCCTCTCTCGTTGTCATACCGGATGACACACACGCCCCTGGCGATATATGCGGCACTGTACTTGTAAAGGTGCGTGCTGCCTGGGACCGCCTGGGGGACACGCCAGACGAGAAACGCCGCGAAAGACTCGGCATCGACGGCGACACGACGTTTGAGCATGAGAGTGGCTTGCATGTTGGCGATTTTGCCAACACTTAACCGGTGTTGTCAATACCGCCAACACCCTTTCCGTGCCGGGCATGCAACAGTTTCTCTCAGGGATCTATGATGAAATGTCCTGTTTGTGGTGCAGCCGATCTAGTGCATGACACGCGAGACGTGCCGTTCGCGTACAAGGGCCAAGAAACGGTTATCCCGTCCGTAACGGCTGATTTTTGTCCAGCGTGCGGTGAGTTAGTGACTGACGCCGGCGAGTCAGATCGGGTGATGAAGGCAATGCGCGCGTTCAAGCAGGAAGTGAATGCCAATGCTGCACACACTTCGAAGTAGCGCGATCGGCACAACGTCAGCCGCGCACCCAGGAGAACACGACGATGGAACAGCAGCTTTTCGATGAACTGGTGCAGAGCCTTCGCGAAGCGCGCGACATTGCGCAGGGCAAGGCCGAGCCATCCCGCTCGTTCCTTGTCGAGCACCAGCCGGACAACGAGAAACAGGACGGCAGCGAAACCGAATAGGGCATTTCGGCATCGTCTGTAAAAGGGGTGGCTTCGGCTCCCCGCTTTTTTGAGTTACTCACTTGAGTAACTCAATTACTCCATTTCCTGGTCGTCGTCGCGCTCGTCCTGCTCCGGCGCGTCGTCGCCCGATTCCTGCCCGTTCTCGTCGTCCTGCTCGGCCTCCTGCTCGGCGTCGCGTTCCTCCTGCTGCTCGGCAAGCGCCTTTTCGACAGCATTCTCGTGCCCCTTGGCCTGCTCGGCGTCGCGTTCGGCCTGCTGCTCGGCCAAGGCCTCGGCGGTGGCATCGCGGCCGCCCTCGGCCTGCTGCGCGGCCCGTTCCTCCTGCTGCTGCGCCAAGGCCTGCGCCACGGCATCCTGCCGGCCCTCGGCCTGCTGCGACGCTGCCTGCTCCTGCTGCTTGGCAAGCGCCTGCGCCAAGGCGTCCTGCTGGCCTCCCGCCTGCTGCGCGTCGCGCTGCGCCTGCTGCTCGGCCAAGGCCCGCGAGAGGGCGTCCTGCTGGCCTTGCTCGGGCGCTGCCTGCTCGGCCTGCTCGGCTGCGTTCTCGGCGGCCTGCTCGGGCTGCTCAGCCGTCGCCTGCGCGGTGGCCTGCGGCTCGGTCTGTTCCGGCTGCTCGACCGCCTCGGCCGCGTTTTCGCGGGCCTGCTGGCCTTCCTCGGCTGCGGCCTGTTCCGCGGCCTCCGGCTCGCGCTGCTCGATCGCTTCTGCCGCGTTCTCGGCGGCCTCCCGACCTTCCTCGGCCTCTGCCTGCTCCGTGGCCTGCGGCTCGCGCCGCTCGGGCTGCTCGATGGCTTCTGCTGCGTCCTCGCCGGCCTGCCGGCTTTCCTCGGCCGTGGCCTGCCCGGTGGCCTGCGGCTCGCGCTGCTCGTGCAGCTGCGCCACGGCCTCCTGCGTGGCTTCCGGCTGCTGTTCGGCCGGCTCGGCGTCGCGTTGCGCTTCCTGACGGCCTTCGGCGTGCTCTGCGGCGCGCTGTTCCTGCTGCTGGGCCAAAGCCCGCGAGACGGCATCCTGACCGTGCTCGGACTGCTGGGCGGCTCGCTGCTCCTGCTGCTGGGCCAAAGCCCGCGAGACGGCATCCTGACCGCTCTCGGCCTGCTGCGCCGCCCGCTGTTCCTGCTGCTGCGCCAAGGCCTGCTGTAGCGCGTTCGGCTTGGCCGCTTCTTCCTCGATCTGCTGTCCGGCCTCGGTCTTGTTCGGCTCGCTTGCCTGCGCCGGCTCCTGGCTGGTCTCTGCCTGGCGTCCAGTCCGGGCTTCGTCGGCCGCTGCCGGCTCGATCGCCTGCGGTTCGCCCGACTCCCCCACGGCCGCGTCGGCGGGCACGCGGTCCAGCTGCTCGGGCTGCTTCGCCACAGCCTCGCGCTCGACGTTCGCGGCCTCGCGGCTCGCGCGCATCTGTTCGAGCATCTGTTCGGGCTGCACGCGTTCGCGGAGTTGCTGTTCGTATTCTCGATCAGCTTCCGTTTTCCCGAAGTCGCGTTGCGCCAACTCGCGCAGTTCGGGCAAGGTCCGCTTGTCAGCGTCAATGTCCCCCGCTTGCTGCGCTCGCGCCTGTAGATCGCGCAATTCGGCGCTGTCCTGCTGGATTTCGCTCAAACGACGGGCATCCTGCTCGGCCGGCGACGCTTCCGCAGCGTTTAGCTCTCCTCGGCCGCGTGCATCGTGCATTCCTTCATGTCGCTGTCCACTATCGCGTACAGAATCCGACAGTACACCCTCGTCACGCGCTCCGATCCGCCCTTGCTCGGCGTCAATTCTTGCCACACGGAGCTCCGACAGTTGGTGCAAACCGAGTCCGGCTTGACCCGTTTCGCGTCGGGCCGCCAGAAGCTCTCGATCGGGCTTGTGGAGCTCGGCTCGCTCGGATCGTCCTCGTAGTAGTCGCTCATTGCTGCTCTCCTGTTCCTTCGGTTTGGATTGCTCGACCGCCGCGCCTTCGCGCGACTTCACGGCTCCCTTGTCCAGGTAGTCGAGCGTGCTTTCCTTGCGGTTCTCGCGACCCATTCGGGCGGCAAGCTGCTCGTAACTGCGGAAATCTTCCTGTGCGGCATACAGGTTGACTTCTTCCTTGTGTCGCGTCATCGCAACGTAGCTCAGGCTCCGGTCCATGCCCGGCGTCGCGAGCGGATAGGCGCGATCAACACTTGCGCCCTGTTCCTTGTGGATCGTCAGCGCGTAGCCGTGATCGAAGTTGTTGTACTTCTTCGGATCGAAAACGACGGTTTTGCCCGTGTCGAGCTTCACGCTCATGTGGTCGCCGCTGGCCCGCTCGACCGTCCCCGTCGAGCCGTTCTTGACGCCCAGATTCTTGTCATTTTTGAGGAACACAAAGCGGTCGCCATCGGCAAACTCACGCGTGCCCTTGGCCGTCTTGAGGCCGACTCCTTCGCCGAGCTCGCCCTTTTCCTTAAGGTTGCCACGAACGGCCTCATTGAGCGCACGAACATCCTTATTCGCGTGTGCCATGATGGCCTGCGTCGCTGGCTTTCCGTCCGAATTAAGCTGTCCCCGCTCGCTCATATAGCGGTTCACGAGCATCTGCCTCGCTTCCTCGCGCGTTTCGGCCATGTGGACGTTTCCGTTGGCGTTGTAGACCTCCATGCCGGCGCGAAAATCGCCCCGCGCAAGCTGGTAGCTCGCGTCCTTCTGCCAGTCCTCTTTTTGGCGCTGAACCTTCGTCAGTTCAGACGCATTGACTCGCTCGACCACGGTGCGGAAACCAGCGCCGGCATTGATCGCCTCAAGCTGTTTATGGTCGCCCGCCCAGACCACCTTTGCGCCCGCCTTGTCGGCCTCGCGCACGATGCGGTCCAGTTGTTTGCTGCCGACCATGCCAGCCTCATCGACCACGAGCACGTCTTTCGACGTGAGCTTGTCGATGCCTTTGTCAAGTCGGAGCTCCCACGAGGCAATCGTGCGGCTCTCGATTCCGCTGCTCTGTTGCAGTTCTTCAGCCGCCTTGCCGGCGAGCGCGAGACCATGCACGCGGTAGCCGGAATGCTCCCAGATTTCACGCGCCGCTCCCATCGAATACGACTTGCCGGTTCCAGCGTCGCCGACCACGGCAGCAAATTGCTGATCGGACGTAACCTGTCGGACCAGTTCCCGCTGTTCGTCTGTCATTGTCGGGCGCGAGGCGAGCACAGATACGACCTTGGCGGAACTAACGCCGTGCGTGTGGCGTTCGCTCATGAAATCGGTGCGATGCACGAGGCCTTTTTCAAGGTCGATCACCTGCTGAGTCGAATACTTTGCAGGCGTTCTGATGCCGTTCTGGAAGCGCTCCGGCGAAAGTTGCACGATGTTCTCGGACGCCTGCGCTCGGGCCATGATGTCTTGGAATTTTGCCGGATCATCGACGTGCAAGTGGAGCTCGCGCGCAAGGTCTCGATGATCGAAAACCGCCTTGCGATCCGTCACGCGATCGACTAGCAGCGACGGGTTACGGTCGAGCTTGCTGGCGAGTGCCTGACGTTCTTCTAGCGCTTGCTGACGGGAGGTCTCATTTTCACGGTTAACATCGCCCAAACGCGTCTCTACGCCGCGCCGCTCGGCTTGGGTCGCATTCTGCCCAAGGTGGATCTGAGGCACGCGGTCGGTATTTTCCTTGACGAACTCCCAATCGCCACGGCTGGCCGCTGCCTCAACCTGTTTTCCCAGCGTGAGGTGGCCCGACCTCCAACGAGCCGCGTCCTCTTTGTAACCCGCCTTTTCGAGCGCATTCCCGCTGATTTCAGCCCAGCGTTCGCGGTAGTGGTTCAGGTGCTCGGCTCGCGTGGAAAAGCTGTCGAGCTCACGGGCTTTCTCGGTGAACGCGCTTTCACCCATGCGCCGGGTGCTGACCATGATATGCGCATGGTAATTTCGATCATCACCGCCCTTGTCCGGCTCGTGCATGGAGAAGTCCACCGTCACGCCGTGACGCTCGACAAGCTCCTGCGAGAACTGGCGCGCCATGTCGCGCCGTTCCTCGAAACTCAATTGCGCCGGAAACGACACTTTGAACTCGCGGTCGATCGTGCTGTTTTTGCGATTCTCTGCGGCCTCGGCTGCGTTCCAGAGCGCGCTGCGATCTCGCGCCCAATCCGGCGCATTTTCCGGCACAACGATCTCGCTGTGCTCGATCCCTTGCTTGCGGGTGTAGTCGTGGATTTCGCCCGTGCGTTCATCCGTCAACTCCGACCCAGAGCGATACGCCGCGCCGGCCACGGCGGAGTGGCCTTTGCTGCGGCTGTGCGCCGTTAGGTTGCCGTGAAACGCAGTTGCC
>VMHT01085084.1_pt1 | contig 21321 bp, 20 predicted proteins | sample 4693611 | NCBI WGS metagenome assembly VMHT01 (sample SAMN12280063, study PRJNA550983) | marine metagenome | isolation source: seawater sampled from same location over 5 years 0.02-0.2 micron viral filtrate | place: USA: collected off the coast of southern California halfway between the port... ...
ATGGTATCGAATATGGCTACAGTGACAGCGAGCAGTCCAACGGGGACGAATGATACCACAGACAGCACGGATTCTGCTGTAAAAAACGAACTTGATCAGTCACCGTTGATGAGCTTGACCAAGGCAGCAACACCAAATCCAGGACCAGATGGAACGTTGGATCTTGGCGATACGATTACATACACTTTGGTACTGACCAATACAGGAAATGTTGAGTTAACGGATGTTTCATTGGATGACATGATTGAGGATTTAGCAGGGGTGTCTTTGACCTTACAAACCGATCCGACCTATGTCAGTTCAGACAACACCACCACCCTTTACCCCGGAACACCGACGCTTGATGCAGGTGAGGCGGTGACCTTTGAGGCAGTGTTTGCAGTAAACCAGCAATCGATCAATGCAGGAGGAGTGTCCAACTCTGCATCTGCAAGGGCAGAGGCACCAAACGGAGTGGTTATTTCTACAGACAGCAATACAGTAAACACTACAATAAACGCAGCACCTTCTATTGAAGTGATTAAGACCGCTAGCGTCAATGATAATGGCGATGGAGAACTCGGTATAGGAGATGTGGTGCAGTATACAATTGAGGTAGAGAACAAAGGAAACGTTACGCTAAACGTTACCTTGGAAGATGAGTTGAAAGACCTCACAGGTACGACGATCCCTCTAACCTCAGGAACAGCATTCCTTTCAACTTTACGTTTAGTCAATCCGGGCAATACGGAAACCTATACAGTTTATCAACTAATCAATCAAGATATTGTGAATGCGGGCGGGTTAATCAATACGGCAACAGCAACAGGTGTTGCGCCAGACGGCACACAAGTGATTGACATTTCCGATGATGGCGACACTGGTGCTGGAGATACAGGTGACGACCCAACGGTAACAACGATTGCCGCCAACCCAGAACTCATTGTCACTAAATCAGCGCGGGTAACTGGCGATTCAGATGGTTTTGTTGGGGCCACCGATTTAATTGACTATGCAGTTAGTGTGACCAACACAGGTAATGTGACACTTTATGGAGTCACTCTTCAGGATATATTGACTGACGGAAATGGCAATCGATTGACAATTGATACAAGTACATGGGTTCCTAGAGATATCGAACCAGGAGTAACGGAATTGTATTCTGCCTATTACGTCATCGAGCAAGCGGCAGCAGATAGCGGAAGTGTAATCAATACGGTAACAGCCACAGGTACCGCTCCAGATGCTAGTATAGTAACTGATATTTCAGATGATGGAGATACAGGACCAACTGATACAGGTGATGACCCAACCGTGGTTGAAATGGATCTTCTCCCAAGCATTGAGGTAATTAAAACAGCAACAGAAATAGATACTGACCTTGACGGTAAGATTGGTATCAACGATGAAATTGTTTACACAATTGATGTGGAAAACAACGGAAATACAGACTTATCAAGCCTGATATTAGTAGATACAATTTCGGATTTACAAGGCGATCTATTGGCACTTACATCACCACCAGTATTTATGAGATCTAACATGGCTGGGGGTAGTCCGACATCTCTTCGAGTTGGCGAAATAACAACCTTCAGAGCGACCTTTACGATTACACAACAAGCAGTCAACGCTGGTGGTGTGTCCAACACGGTAACCGTAGTGGCTAGCAGTCCTGGAAAATCGAATGATGTATCAGATGTATCCGACGACGGATTGCCAAGTGATACCAACGGAGATGGCGACACATACAATGACCCAACGATCACAACCACCGATCCGAACCCTGCAATGGAAGTGATTAAGACAGCAATTGTCAACGATAATGGAGATGGACTTAATGGGGCGGGTGATATTATACGCTACACAATTGCAATTGAAAATACAGGCGACATTGTACTTAACAACGTATATGTCCAAGACGAAATTCTTACGGATGCAAATGGAACTCTGTTGGCATTGTCTTCAGGACCAGACTACTGGCAACCGCAAACGATTGAAGTTGGGGAGACCATCATATTCACTGGTCTCTACGTCATTAGTCAAGATGCGGCTGAGACAGGATTCTTGAGCAACACAGCAACAGCAATGGGTAGTAGTCCAGGTAACTTTAACGATGTATTTGATGTTTCGGATGATGGAACACCAACAGACACAGATGGAGACGGAGATGCGTTTAACGACCCAACAATTGTACTCACAGATGCTGCACCAATATCCTCGATTGAAGTGACCAAAGAAGCATCAGTCTTTGACAATGGAGATGGCACAACTGGTCTTGGCGATACGATTAACTACATAATTACGGTTGAAAACACAGGAAACACAGATCTATCTGACCTCACATTGAGTGATGTATTGAGTGACAGAAATGGAAATATTCTTGTGCTAACTTCAGGGCCAGTCTTTAATAACGCCGACCTAGGATCTTCAGAAGGCGCCCTTAGACAGGGTGAGAAAGCAACCTATTTCGCATCATTTATCATTAGTCAACAAGCGGTCAATACAGGGGGTGTTTCGAATACGGTATCTGTAGTCGCTAGCAGCCCTGGCAAGTCAAATGATGTCTTTGACATTAGTGATGACGGTGACGATACCGATGGGAATACAGAAAACGATCCCACAGTAACCTTGACCAGCGGGGCAATGGCACCAGCTATCGAAGTAACCAAGACGGCAATTGTGACGGACAATGGAGACGGAACAACTGGATTGTCTGACACGATAAACTATACAATTACCATATCAAACAACGGCGACACTGCATTGACAAACGTAAAACTGGTTGACGAAATCACGGATCTGAATGGGGGATTATTAACCCTTACAAGTGGACCTGTCTTTGTAGGAACGACACTTGGTTCGGGAGCAGGTAGCTTGGCTGTGGGCGAATCAGCGACTTATAATGCCACTTTCATAATCAACAATTAAGCTGTTACTGCAGGTGGAGTGTCCAACACGGCAACTGCCACGGCGACGAGCCCAACAGGAACAATGGTAAGTGACATCTCGGATGATGGAGATGACTCCGATGGTAATACGATAAATGATCCAACCCTTACGATCATTGATGGCACAATAGAAAATCCCTCTGTTGAGGTAACCAAAACAGCATTCGTGTCTGACAATGGAGACGGAGTAAATGGACTTGGTGACACGATCATCTATACCATTACGGTAGCAAACACAGGAGATTCGATACTATCAAATGTAAACTTGAACGATTCGCTTACCGACCTAAATGGTGCGATCATGTCTCTTACAAGTGGCCCGATATTTATTAACGCATCGCTTGGATCAGGGCTAGGAACACTTGCCATTGGAGAAGTAGCGAATTACCGCGCAACGTTCACAATCAATAATCAAGCTGTTACTGCAGGTGGAGTGTCCAACACAGCTACTGCCACGGCGACAAGTCCAACAGGAACAATGGTAAGTGACATCTCGGATGATGGCGATGACACCGATGGTAATACGACAAATGACCCAACGATAACAACGACGAGTAGTATATCCGAGTCCCCCTCTATTGAAGTAACTAAGAGTGCAACGATTAACGATAATGGAGACGGAGTAAATGGACTTGGTGACACGATCATCTATACCATTAGGGTTGCAAACACAGGCGATACGATACTATCAAATGTAAACTTGAACGATTCGCTTACCGACCTAAATGGTGCGATCATGTCTCTTACAAATGGCCCGATATTTATTAACGCATCACTTGGATCAGCTGTAGGAACACTTGCCATTGGAGAAGTAGCGACCTACCGCGCAACGTTCTCAATAAACAATCAAGCTGTTACTGCAGGAGGAGTGTCCAACACAGCTACTGCTACGGCGATGAGTCCAACAGGAACGATGGTAAGCGACATCTCGGATGATGGCGACGACTCCGATGGTAATATGACAAATGACCCAACGATTACAATAACGAATGCAGTGCCGCCAGTGAACTCATCAATTGAGGTAACCAAAACGGCAACCATCTCGGATAACGGCAACGGAGCCACAGGCCTTGGCGATACGATTACCTTCCTTATAACAGTTGAAAACACTGGAACAACCACTCTCAACGGCTTATTTATTGATGATGTGTTTAGCGACCTGAGTGGCAATTTACTAACATTAACGACTGGCCCTCTTTTTGTGAGTGCAAACATTGGCTCAACGGAAGGCTCTTTAATCGCAGGGGAAATTGCGACCTATACAGCCACCTTTGTCATCAACGCACAGGCCGACAATGCAGGTGGGGTGTCCAATACGGCATCGGCGACAGCAACCGACCCAACAGGAAACACGGTCGTTGATGTTTCGGATGATGGCGACGACAAAGATGGAAACACAACAAATGATCCGACGGTACTTGTGTTCTCACAAAACCCTATCGATGGTGACTTTGAAGTCTATACTGGAATGTCTCCAGGTGATGACGGAGTCAACGACTACTTTAAAATTGCAGGGATTGAAAAATATCCAAACAATAAGGTCAGCGTGTTCAACCGCTGGGGTGTACTGGTTTATGAGGCAGAAGGATACGGACAAGGTGATCGTTTATTTTTGGGTATTTCAGAAGGTCGAATTACGATTACAAAGAATCAAAAATTACCAACGGGTACATACTTCTATGTGATTGAATTCGAGGAAGAAAACCCTGGAAGAGAAACCTATACGGGCTATCTATACATAAATAGAGATTAATGAACAGGAAAACGAACATATCGAAGCGCATGGCGAGCAAAACACTCGGGGCATTGTTCGGGATAGGCATCTTCCTGTTTGGAACATTAACAAAGACCAATGCGCAACAAGACCCACAATACACCATGCATATGTTTAATACGCAGGTGATTAACCCAGCGTATATTGGCTCACAAGAGACCGTTAATTTTGGGTTTTTAACGCGCACACAATGGGTCGATTTTGAGGGATCACCGCAAACAGGAAGCTTTACACTGAGCACGCCTATGGGAAGAAGAAACAAAACAGCCTTAGGACTATCAATTGTAAGTGACATCATTGGCCCCACAAACGAAAAGAGTTTTACCGCAGACTATGGTTATACGTTTTATAATAATTACGGCTCCAAACTCACACTTGGATTAAAAGGAGGGGTGAGTAATCTTCAAGTTGACTATTCATTGCTCAACCTTGTCAATGTGAGTGACAGCCAGTTTTCAGAAAACATTTCCTTGTTGTCTCCTCAAATCGGTGCGGGGATTTATTATAACAACGAGCGATTCTATGCAGGTCTTTCGGTGCCAAATTTTCTCAAGACGAAACACTACGAAGTTAACGGTAGTGTGTTTGCTTCTGCGGAGGCAAAAGAGCGCATGCACTACTTTTTGATTGCGGGCTACATTTTTGACATTAACGACAATATCAAGCTCAAACCTGCGGGGATGGTCAAAGTGGTACGGGGCTCACCCATTCAAATGGACATCTCTGCCAATCTCTACTTTAACGAAAAAATTACATTTGGGGCGGCCTATCGACTCGATGCTGCTGTCAGTGCTATTGCTGGCTTCTCCCTTTCTGACAAAGCCTTTATTGGCTTTGCTTATGACTTTCAGACCACAGCCATTAAACAATTTAGCTCAGGGTCTTACGAAATGATATTACGTTTTGCTATTCCGCGTAAAGGTGAGCGCATTTTAACACCTAGATTTTTCTAAATGAAACAGATGAAATCATTAGAAATTTTTCAGAGCATACAAACAGCCTCTAGGTTACTGACTCTGCTTTTTGCACTTGTTTTTTTCAATGTAACTGCACAAAACGACTCTATTCCAAGCGAATCCTATAACGTGTTTGATGCCGATAGAGATTACGATGACTATCGCTACAACCGTGCACAATCTGTCTTTCTTCAAATGGTTCGGGATGATGCCGATTTTACCGACAAGAAAGTCATTCAATCACTTGCGGATACCTATTTTTTCAATAGTCAATATAACCAATCCTATACTTGGTATCGAAAATTGATATCTCTCTATCCCGAAGACATCAAATCCATTTATTACCTACGAGCATCTATCAGTGCTAGAAGCAACGAAAATTACACCATTGCAGATCGCTACATGCAGCAGTACTTTCGTATGGAAAAAGGAACCGTCATTGAAGATTTGTATGTTGAGGACTTGAATTATCTCGACAGTATTGCCAAACTACGGCCCAAGTATATTGTGGAAACAACCAAAATCAACACCGAGCAATCGGATTTCAGCTCGGCCTTTTATGGCGAAGACAAACTCGTCTTTTCATCGACTTATCAAGCCAATGGGCAACGTGATTATGACTGGACTGGAGAGCCGTTTTTAGATCTCTATATTGCTGATATAGGGGAAGAAGGACAACTCGAAAACACCCAGCAAATCGAGGGGGATATCAATACAGATTTTCACGAGTCCTCGGCTGTGTTTTCAAAAGACTTAAAAACAGTTTATTTTACGCGAAACAACTACAAAAACGGAAGAAAACGTGCTGATAGAAAAAACACAGTACGTCTCAAACTCCTCACCGCAACCGTTGATGAAGATGGCAATTGGAGCGATGTGGAGGAACTGCCTTTCAACAATGACAATTACTCTGTGGCACATCCTGCCTTGAGCTTGGACGGAAAGAAACTCTTTTTTGCCTCAGACATGCCTGGCACAACGGGAGAATCTGACCTTTGGTATGTAGACATCTACAAAAACGGCTCATTCGGAGACCCCATCAATTTGGGTCAAAAGGTAAATACAGAGGGTCGAGAATCATTCCCTTATGTAGCTGACGACGGCACCTTGTACTTCACCTCTGATGCTCTCATTGGCTTTGGTGGATTCGATGTGTTTAAAGCAGAGTTGAGCGATTCGGGGATTGCACGTGCCCCTGTGAATATGGGACTCCCAATCAATTCAGCTGGAGATGACTTTGGATTCCTACTGCAAACCGACACCAATACAGGCTATATTTCCTCCAACCGTGATGGAAACCGAGGAAGTGCTTCTGATCAGATTTACTATTTCAAACCGAGTAAATGTGTAGTCGAAATTACGGGAATTGTCAAAGACAGTCAAAACGGAAGCTTGATGCCAGGAGCAACGGTAAAACTCTTGGATATAGACATGAACATTGTTGCCGAACAAATCGTGCAGCAAGATGCGCGTTATACCTTCCCTGATGAAGTGGAGTGTGGACAAGCATACTTTATTATTACTGAAAATGGGTTAGCATATTCCATTGACGAAACAACTTTTGTTGCTCCAACAACTACACAGTCGGTCAACATGGACATGGAAATTGAAACCTTTTCGCAAGACTGTCCGCCTTATGACTTGGGGTGCTTACTTGGACTCAATCCAATTTATTTTGATCTCAACAAGTACTATATCCGTCCAGATGCAGAAATTGAATTGACCAAGGTTTTTAATGCGATGAACCGTTTTTCAGATTTGATTGTCCGCATCGAATCCCATACCGATTCGCGCAGCCCGCAGACATACAACCAAAGACTTTCGCAAAATCGTGCCACCTCGACCAGAAACTGGTTGATTCAGCGTGGTATCGCGCCATCACGATTGTCCGCAGTAGGGTATGGAGAAAGTCAATTGATCAATCGTTGTGCAGATGGCGTTCCTTGTACGGAAGCAGAACACCAACTCAATCGCCGATCGATGTTTATCATCGAAAACTATTCAATGACATCAATGAGTACTGCAGGAACCTCATACCAGCCAAGGTCAGTACCAAACCCTACGCCTGCGAGTGTGGCCAACAAATATCCTGTTCCGCCAAAACCACCTGTACGTCGTGCAACACCGCCGCCACCGCCAGTAGCCGTTATGCCGCCACCACCGCCAGTCATGACACCTTCTCCAACACAAAATTACCCTGTGATGGAACCAGCACCCAGCCCTGTGAAAAACAACGCCAACACGATCACAACATCGCCAGACAAAGAAAAGCAAACATCTCGACCACCTAAAGAAATCGAACCTACAGTGACTCCTCAACCTTCTGCCATATCGATTAAAGTAGAAGATTCAGTACCGATTAACAAAGAATCGACTCAGAAAACGGATGGAGGAAATATAGTTGAATCTCCAACGATCGTAATTAGGCTAGGGGGAAAATCTCAAGAAGATGCTGCTCCAAAAGTTGTTCAGCAAAACGGGAAAGGCATAGAGCCAGTCGAGGAGTCGACAAAGGGACAAGCCCCAGTTATTCCAAAAGGTCCGCCTATTCGTACGGCAGCAGAAGCCATGCAGATTCTTAGAGATAATGGTGTTTTTGTGGACAAAAAAAAGGCACCCCCTAGCGAAGCTATTGTTATCAAATGGAAGGATGTCCCAGCTTTAGAAGAGGAGACGGAAGAAATGCCAGTGCCTGAAATGCCTGCCGACTTGCACAACGAGGAGTCGCCGATCGATATTTTGGAGGAAATCATCGCTAATCAACAAATAAAGAACCAAGGTAAAGATGTAAAAATCAGCGAAAAACCCTCGAAAAGTGAAGCATCAGGACTTCATATTGTTTTCAAAGTACAGATCGCAGCTTTGATCAATAAAAGAGATGTAAACCATAAAGTTTTTATGGGATTGAGTGGGTTATCAATCGAAAAATCAAAAGAATTCAACCGGTATCTTTATCGACCAACCAGAAGTTATAAGCAAGCTGAGATTGCCAAAAAGTATGTGATATCAAAAGGGTTTAAAAAGGCCTTTGTTGTTGCTTATGTCAACGGAATTCGCACTTCGGCATGGGAAGCAGCAAAGTGGAAGCAGCAGGCACCTTAATCTTTGAGTACGACCATACTATAGTGCTTAAAATGTCCAAATGAATTCCACAAACGACTGTATATTGATTTGATGGTTATACCATTTGTGCTCCCTACCATTGAACTTATATAGTATCATGTTGGTGAAATCTTTATAATCGGCTTCTTACATAAATGAGCTCATGTTGTCTTTGACACCCGACATGGAATATGAAGAGCGAACAAGTCCAGAGATAGAGAAACAAAAAGGGTTTATCATATTGTAACCATTGATCTTAAGCTCTCAAAATTTTTTTGATTTAATTTTTTTTGATCACATACCCACTTAGATTCTGTCGGATCTCACGAACAATTTTATATCTTTTCTCCATGAAAACATTTTATGCCTTGGCAATGTTTATTGTTGTTCTTGCTGCAAAGGGACAAACGCTAGTGGTACTTGGTACTCTTCAAGATGCAGGATCGCCTCACATGGACTGTGCGAAGAACTGCTGTGCAATCGAACGGCTCAACGACTATGTTGTTAGCCTAGGAGTGATTGATGACGATAATATGTATGTTTTTGAAGCAACTCCCGATTTTGTAGCGCAAACCAATTACCTTAGATCGCTAGGTGCGGCAGAACGTTATAGTATCTTTCTTACCCATGCACACATGGGTCATTATGCAGGCTTGATCCATCTTGGACGAGAAGCAGCGAACTCGGATAGAGTTCCGGTCTATGCAATGCCGAGAATGCATCAATTTTTACGGACGAATGGACCTTGGAACCAATTGATTCATTTGGAAAATATTGTAATTCAACCCTTGCAAAACGAAACACCTGTTGGTCTTTCTGATCGCTTGAAAGTAACACCCTTATTGGTTCCCCACCGTGATGAGTATTCCGAAACGGTAGGATATCATATTCAAGGGAAGTCAAAGAGCGCATTATTTATTCCCGATATCGACAAATGGGAATTGTGGGAAAAGGATATTATATCGATAATATCATCTGTGGATTATGCATTTTTGGATGCTACTTTTTTTGCTGAAGGCGAGATTCCTAGACCTATGGCCGAAGTGCCTCACCCTTTTGTGGTGGAAAGTGTTGACATGTTTAACACTTTACCAGAATCTGAGAAAAACAAAATCTATTTTATCCATCTCAATCATTCCAATCCTGCGCGAGACGTTGAGTTTTCAAAACGCAAACGACTAGAAAAAGAAGGTTATCGCTTTGCGAGCTTTGGGATGCAATTCCCTCTGGATTAGAGAAAAGAGATTACGCTCTATTTTTGGGCTTTTTGTTGGGAATTCGACCTTGATTCCCCATACCATCTTGATCGATACTGTCATAAGCTTCAGCGTGTTCCCTACGCTGTATCCGATGTTGTCTCGAAATGATTCGAAGTAAAAAAAAGGCATAAACAACAAAAACAACCAGACCGACAAAAAACATTATTTTATTTGTCATCGCGTCGTCTTTGTCGGATGGCCATCGCAAACCCCAGAATAGTAATGGGCCATAGGCCTACATAAATCCCTTCTAGCTCATTTCCTGTAAACCATAATGTCACAGAATACACAAAACTGAAAAAGGCCAAAAGGATTGGATAATATTTTTCTAAAAATCTTTTCATCTCCCTAAGTTACAATTTTTAATTTATTACGCCGAACTCTTGCCTAAACGCAAATCCCTTTGCATGTCTTTCTTTACTTTTTGTAAATATTTTTCTCGTTTTTGTTGAGAAACAAAAGGCACAGACCAAAATTGCTTTGTTTTGAACCAAAGCGACCATCGCCATCCAAACACAAAGCTATAAACACCCATCACCAATCGGAGTTTGACCGAGTTTAGATAGAGTGTCCGCACAGGAAGCGAAGGCGCACCGTGAGTGATATAAGTCCTTATTTTTTTGTCTTTCAAAAAAGGTTTCGGATAGGCATACGTTTTGGTGATGTTCACAAACTGATAGGCAAAGCCCGGTGTGAGCACCTCATCAAAAAAGATCTCTGTTCGAGGAGTGAGTCGAAACCACCAAACGGGTGATACAATATAGATCCACTCTGCCCATGTGACGAGCTCCTTGTATTTTTGAATCACCGCATCACGAGGACGGGTAAAGCTATCTCGGTATAAATCAATGACTTCAAGTTCTTCACCACTAGCCTCTATTTCGGACTTGATGGTAGAGAATATCCCATTATAACAAAAGGATTGTTGATCGGGATGTCCGATCACGATTAGATTTTTCATAGCGCATTTTGCACAAAGATAAGGAAATTCAGAAGGAGAGGTCTGTCAAGAGAACTACACAAGACCATTGTCAAGAAGATAATCCGGGAGTAAAGCAATCGAGGAAATACAGCCATCGGGTTTGATCTCTGACTTTTCGACAAGTGCTTTGCGATATTTTCCTGTTTGCACCAAAAGAGCATGATAGCCCATTTGTTGCGCTCCTTTTATGTCGTTAATTAAATCATCGCCAATCATGATTAATTCTTCTGGGCTGCAAGAAAAGACCTCGCTAGCTAAGGTAAAAAAGGCTTTGCTTGGCTTTCCAACAACCACGGCTTTTTTACCTGTGGCGTGTTCCAAAGCAGCAACAAAGGCACCGCTATCCAACTGAAGTCCATTTCTGCCTTCATGGTACCGCCCTTTGTGAAGCGCCACAATTTCGGCGCCATCAAGGACTTGCCTCATTAAATCGTTGAGTAAATCATAGTTCCATGCATCACCAATATCTCCGATAACGATGGCGTCTGGACGCTCGAGAATATTGGGGGGATAATCGGCTTGTGCTTCTAAACGAAGGAGTAAACGACAACGATCAAATCCACTTTTTTTTACCTGCAAAATGCCAGCATAGTTGGCACTTAGGATTTGGTCTTCTTCCACTTCCAAGCCAAGACTTTGGAGTTTGTGCGTAAGTGCAGAACGTGAAAGGGTGGTGTTGTTGGTTACAAAACGAAATGGGATCTGCTCTTGACGTAGAAAAGCAAGCGTTTTGTTTCCGCCAGAAATCAAGGTCTTCTCGATATAAAAAACACCGTCTAAATCAAATAAAATGCCTTTCAACTGTTTCATGTGCCATCAAATGCTAGATTCCGTATTTTTGCAACAACAAAACCACAAATCACAAAGATATGGGGAATCACGATATGTCCAATGGTATTGTCATTTTAAAGAGTGGAGGCGTAGCCCGTATCGTTTTTGCACATGCAAAACAGAATTCGTTTCCAGCGAGCCAACTCAAACAATTACAAAATGCTTTTGACGAGGTGGCTCGTGACGCTACTACGCACGTCATTGTTTTGCAAAGCGACCCAACTAAGGCCTTTTGTGCGGGGGCATCTTTTGATGAATTATTAGAGATCACAACCCCAAAAAAAGGGAAGGATTTTTTTATGGGATTTGCCAACGTAATCAATGCGATGCGACGTTGTCCACAACCAATTATTGGACGGATTCATGGTAAGGCCGTTGGAGGGGGTGTAGGGCTTGTTGCTGCTTGCGATTATGCCATCGCTTTGACAGATGCGCAAGTCAAGCTCTCCGAAATTGCCATTGGTATTGGACCTTTTGTGATCGCACCTGCTTTGCTTCGAAAAATGGGAACGGCCGCCGTGTCTGAACTTTCCCTTACTGCAAACGTTTGGAAGCCCGCAGATTGGGCAAAAGCAAATGGTTTATTTGCTGAAGTTCACACTTCTTTCGATGCGCTTGAAGAGGCTGTCAATCGACACGCAACACGTCTTGCGAGCTATGCTCCTGAAGCGGTTGCCGAACTCAAAAAAGCACTTTGGGAAGGAACAGAGGACTGGGACGATAAACTCGCACACAATGCAGCTGTCTCTGGACGATTGGTTCTCTCCAAACGCACCCAACAAACCCTGATACAATTAAAGAATAAGAAATGAGTCGAATTCGCGTCACCAAAAGCTTTGGTTTTGAAACTGGACATGCCCTTTATGGCTATGACGGATTATGCAAAAACGTGCATGGTCATAGCTATAAACTCTTTGTCACCGTAGTCGGAACTCCGATCGACGACGCAAACCATGTTAAAAATGGGATGGTCATTGATTTTAAAGACCTAAAAAAAATTGTCAAATCTGAAATTGTCGAGGTCTTTGATCATGCCACAGTTTTTAATCAAAATACACCACACGTGGATCTAGCTAACACCCTGTCTGAAAATGGACACAAGGTACTGTTGGTGGACTACCAACCAACAAGCGAAAAAATGGTTATCGACTTTGCTCATCGCATCAAAAATCGACTGCCCGAGCATATTACGCTTCACAGTCTTCGCCTACATGAAACGGCCACTGCTTATGCAGAATGGTTTGCAAGCGATCAATAATGACTAACTTTGTTGTGTGAAAAAAAATATCTATTTTGCTTCTGACAACCATCTTGGTGCCCCAGACAACACATCGAGTCTCGTGCGAGAACGCCTTTTTGTTAAGTGGCTCGTTGAGATTAAACCAAAAGCGAAGGCGCTTTTTATTCTCGGAGATTTGTTTGACGTTTGGTTTGAATACAAAACAGTTGTACCAAAGGGTTTTGTCAGAGTATTGGGTAAGCTTGCAGAGTTTTCAGATGAAGGAATTGAGATTCATTATTTCGTAGGTAATCATGATATGTGGATGATCGACTATCTCGAAAAAGAAATCGGGGCTAAGGTTTACTTTAATCCCCAAGTTATAGAATTAGGTGACAAACTATTTTTTATCGGTCACGGAGATGGGCTTGGCCCAAAAGACAAGGGCTATAAACGTATGAAAAAACTGTTTCGAAGTCCTTTTTTCCAATGGCTTTATCGTTGGATACATCCCGATATTGGAATTCGTTTTGCACGCTATCTATCGCTCAAAAACAAAATGATATCGGGGCCAGAAGACCTCAATTACGATGGCCCTGACAGAGAGTGGCTGGCACAGTATAGCAAACGAAAATTAGAAGAAAAACACTACGACTATTTTGTGTTTGGACACCGCCATTTACCCTTAGAGATCTCACTCAATGAGAAATCTACCTATATCAACGTGGGGGATTGGATATCTCACTACACCTATGGCATTTTTGACGGAAGAACACTTTCCTTAAAGCATTGGAAGAAAGCCGATGATTGAGCAAAAAAATCTCGGTTTTGAAAAAGCCATATTGATTGGGATTATCACCAACACCCAAGACGAAGATCGTGTAAACGAGTATCTTGACGAACTCTCTTTTTTGACGCTTACTGCTGGCGGAACGGTCTCCAAACGCTTCACCCAACGCATGGACACCCCACATCCTAAAACTTTTATTGGTTCAGGGAAAATGGAAGATGTCCTGGCCTATGTCAAGATGCATGATATCAGCACCGTGGTTTTTGATGACGAACTCACTCCTGCTCAACAAGGCAATATCGAACAGCTTTTAAAATGTAAAATCCTCGATCGTACAGGACTCATTCTCGATATCTTTGCTCAACGTGCCAAGACAAGCTATGCTCGTACACAAGTAGAACTGGCGCAATATCAGTATCTCTTACCCCGACTAAAAGGATTGTGGACGCACCTTGAACGTCAACGCGGGGGTATTGGAATGCGTGGGCCTGGAGAAACCGAAATAGAAACTGATCGTCGAATCGTGCGAGATAAAATATCATTGCTTAAGAAAAAATTGGTGGGAATTGATCGCCAAATGGCGACCCAACGAGGTAACCGTGGAGCTTTGGTTCGTGTGGCCTTGGTAGGCTATACCAATGTGGGAAAATCAACGCTGATGAACGTGTTGAGCAAAAGCAAAGTCTTTGCCGAAGACAAACTCTTTGCCACTCTCGATACCACGGTCCGAAAAGTGGTTGTTCGCAATTTGCCTTTTTTGTTAAGCGACACGGTCGGATTTATACGTAAGCTTCCTACCCAGTTGGTCGAATCGTTTAAAAGTACACTTGATGAGGTACACGAAGCCGATATGCTACTGCATGTAGTTGATATTGCACACCCAAATTTTGAAGATCATATCGAATCAGTCAATAGCTTACTCAATGATATCGGTGCGCTTGACAAACCTACTCTGATGATATTTAATAAAATAGATGCTTATCGACCAGAAGAGCTCGACGAGGACGATTTGGTCACAGAACGAACAACAAAACACTATAGCCTAAACGAATGGCAGCAGTCGTGGATGGCGCGCACACATGGCGATGCGATTTTTATTTCCGCACAGCATAAAACCCATATCGATGAGTTGCGAGAAACCCTTTACCAAAAAGTCCGTGAAATTCATATCACGCGCTTTCCCTACAACCACTTTTTGTATCCTGAGGGCTAGGACAGTTTACAGATCAAAATTTACTCCTACGCCAAACACTTCACGGCCTTGAAGAGCTTTCACTGCGTTGTCATCATAGACCAACTGGACTTCCAGTTGTGTAGAAATATAATCGTTGACCTTCATCTTTGCAATCAAGGTGTAGTCAAAATCGATATTTTCGGGAATTCCTAGATAGTCGGAGTAAAGAGCTAAGCGGTTTTCTAAAACCAGGTTTTCCATGGGTTCAAAGCTGTGAAATCCTGAAACGGAGGCGCCCAATTCAAACAAGTGATTGTCGCCTTTACGCACCCCGAAATAGGCCTTTCCTTCTCCAAGGTCTTGCGTGAACTTACGACTAACAAAAGTGATTCGCTGAGTAAATGGCGCAATGTTCACCCACAGTTTTGACGATTTTTTCCAGTAGAGCCCAACACCAAATTGCAGATAGGCAGGTGAAAATAAATGGGTGCGAAGTAAACGTGTTTCTTCCCCCTCCTCATTCTTACTAAAGGAGTATCCTCGTGCAAATTGGGATTTAAAATTCAGAATTGTCGAATAACTCCAAGTGTTTGAAAATTCTTTTCCAAGCAAGGAGTTTCCTTCAAGACGGTCATTGATTTTTTTTAAAAAGGTATCTCCTTCAATATAGCTCAATCCATATTTGCCTACACATTTGGTATCCCATGACCATCCATTTTCGTAATAGCTGATATCATAGTTGATGTTGAGTCCCAGCGACACGCTGTTGACCCCTCCTGACGCCCATTTGCTAAAAGAGGCTTGGTTGACAAGCATATTGAAATGACCAGAAAACTTCCAGGTTTCGGGAGTTATTGAAACACTGTCTTGGGCTCTAGCTTGTTGAACACCCAAAAAAGAGAAAAGCAGAAAAAGAATGGGGAAAATCTTGTTCATTGAATCGAATAAATAAAGGGGTAAAACTACAAAAAGCTACCGTTTAAACAAAGGTACAGATGAACAAGCCTCGCCATACGAAATACGGTTGGCGTATGGTTGTAGCTCCTTCATCAAACGGACATAGACCCAGTTGGGTACTGCCCCGTCACTACACCCTTTCACAATGACATTTTTGCCGGTAAATTTCTTGAAATCGAGTTGTTGAATCGCGTCATTATAGGCCAATGAAATCGCATCTTGAAGATTTCCCAAACAAACTCCTTTAACAACCGACTGGAGTTTTGCTGTCATCAGCATGGGTGTCCACTGTGGCACAATGGTGTCTTCATCCATATGAATGGCAACATACTGATTTTTATATGTTGACCAATTGTGTGTTTTGAGTGCCTCCCGAAAAGGTTTTTCTCGAAGGATAGGTTCTTTGCCCATAAAGTCTGCTAGTGCAAGGACCGTGACAGAAACATCCTTTATGAGTGTGGCGGGGTCTAAATGGATGAGCCCGCTAGTAGCGACACGGTTTACGATAGTCATTTTATAAGAATCCGAGTTCGAGTTTGGCTTCTTCACTCATCAAATCACGTGTCCATGGTGGATCGAAAGTGAGCTCTACTTCAGCTTCTCTTACTTCTTCCAACGAAGCAACTTTGTCTTTGACTTCTTGCGGAAGAGAATCTGCCACCGGACAGTTTGGTGTGGTGAGTGTCATCAGTACCTTGACGTCTTGGTCTTCGTTGACAAACACATCATAAATGAGTCCGAGTTCGTAAATATCCACTGGAATTTCAGGGTCATAAATGGTTTTGAGGGCCCTTACAATTTTGTCACCGAGTTGTTGATCTTCCATTAGTTCAATTGAGTTTGATACGCCAAGGCGTATAATTTAAGTTGTTTGATCATCGATACCAAGCCATTGGCTCGTGTGGGCGACAAGTGTTCTTTCAGCCCGATTTGATCAATAAAATTGGTATTGGCTTCCAAAATTTCTTTTGGGCTGTGGTTGGAAAATGCACGGATCAGAATAGCAATAATGCCTTTGGTAATGATGGCGTCGCTATCGGCGGTAAAGATCACTTTTTCGTCAACCATGTCGGCGTGTACCCATACTTTGCTTTGACAACCTTTGATGATGTTTTGGTCGGTTTTGTATTGTGTGTCGATCAGCGGCAAGGACTTGCCTAGCTCAATCATATACTCATAGCGTTGCATCCAATCTTCAAAAAGAGAAAACTCTTCTATGATTTCGTTTTGTACTTGTTCTACAGTCATGAGCTTCAAAAATACGAATTAGCGTAACATATCCGTCGCCCTTTGCACACCATTTACAAATTGATCCACTTCTTCGAGGGTGTTGTAAAAGGCAAAGGAAGCACGTACTGTTCCTGGAATTTTGTAGTAATCCATAATGGGTTGAGCGCAATGATGTCCTGTACGCACGGCGATGCCCATTTTATCGAGTAATGTTCCGATATCGTAGGGATGAATATCATCTATGTTAAAGGAAATCACTGCTGTTTTGCGTTCGGTTTCCCCGTAGATACGCAACCCCTCTATCTTTGAGAGCCTATCAGTAGCATTCTTCAGCAGTTCGTCTTCATACGCACCAATGGCTTCAAATCCCACGGCGTTCATATAGTTCAGAGCGGCCCCAAAAGCAATACCACCACAGATATTGGGTGTGCCCGCTTCAAACTTATGCGGCAAATCGGCATAGGTTGTTTTTTCAAACGTCACTTCGTCAATCATTTCACCGCCACCTTGGTAGGGAGGAAGCTTTTTGAGCCAATGTTCTTTTCCATACAAGATTCCGACACCTGTTGGACCACAAAGCTTGTGTGCCGAAACAGTATAGAAATCAACATTCAGTTTCTGGAGATTTGGCTTAATATGCCCACAGGCTTGCGCACCATCGACAAGAACAGCTGCACCAATGGCATGTGCTTTTTCGATAATCTCCTCAATGGGGTTGATCGTTCCCAAAGCATTGGAAACGTGGTTTACAAAAACCAACTTAGTTTTGTCGTTGAGAAGTTTGTCATAGGCTTTCATGTCAAGCGTACCCGCGTCGGTCATTGGAATCACACGGAGGATGGCGCCACTGCGTTCGCACATCATTTGCCACGGCACGATATTGGCGTGGTGTTCGAGGGCAGAAACAATGACTTCATCGCCTGTTTTGAGGAGGGAACCAAAACCAAAAGCAACGAGATTGATACTATGGGTTGTGCCAGGGGTAAATATGATTTCGTGTGTTTTCTCAATCCCAAAATGATCTTGAACAGTTTTGCGCGCTTCCTCAAATTTGTCGGTTGCTTCTTGACTTAGCGTGTGTACCCCACGATGAATGTTTGCGTTATAACGCTGATAATAATCAGCGATCACATCAATCACTTGGATTGGGGTTTGTGATGTTGCTGCATTGTCCAAATACACCAATGGTTGCCCATTCACTTTTCGAGATAGTATAGGGAAATCCGCACGAATTTTTGTAAGATCCAACGCCATTTTCTAGAGGTTAAATCCAAGATTCACGCCCAATTTTTTTGCGATCAGCGCGTTGATTCTCATTTTCACGGCAGGGATCGTAACACTCGCCAGGACATTGTTGGCAAACGCATAAGTCAAAAGGGCACGAGCTTCCTTTTGAGGAATCCCACGTGTTTGGAGATAAAACAAAGCTGTTTCATCCAGCTGACCAATCGTACAGCCATGGGTACAGCGGACATCATCTGCAAAAATCTCCAACTGTGGCTTGGTGTTGATTGTGGCTTTGTCGCTCATCAGGATATTGTTGTTTTGCTGAAAAGCGTTTGTTTTTTGAGCTTCTTGTTCCACAACGATTTTCCCGTTAAAAACGCCGGTTGCTTGCCCATCATAAATCCCTTTATACTCTTGATGGCTTTCAGAATTGGGGTGTGCGTGGTGAACCAACGTGTGGTGATCGACCAGTTGTTTTCCTTCTACAAGCGTTATTCCTTTCATCGTGGATTGAATCGCCTCATCCTTATGGTAAAAATGCAGGTTGTTGCGAACAAATCGGCTGCCAAACGAAAAAGTATGCACTTTGGCATGAGAGTGTTTTTGTTGGACGATGTACGTGCTATCGACTAGAGAAGCTTCTTCGTGATCGTTTTGGATTTTGTAATAATCTACCTGCGCACCTTTGTGCGTAAAAATTTCGGTAACAACATTGGTAAACACCTCGGTATCGCTTAGACTTTGGTGACGTTCGATAATTTGCACTTCTGCCTGTTGATCCGCAACAATCAGGTTGCGGGGTTGTAGCATGAGATTTTGGTTGACCCCCGTAGAAAAATGAATAATCTGAATTGGCTTTTCAACGACTTTCTTTTTGGGGATATGTATAAAAGCACCTTCCCGTCCAAAGGCGGTATTGAGCGCCGTAAACGAATCTTCGGAGTCAGTAGCAGTATCAAAATAGGCCTCAATGACCTTTCGATATTTAGGCTGACTTAGTGCTGCAGACATCAAGCAGACGTCCATACCTTCATGCGTGGTTTCGGAAAGAAATGCACTGTAAACCCCATCGACAAACACAATTTTGTAGGTGTCTACATCGTGAAGGATATATGGCTGAACGTCGTCGAGGGTTAGGTTTTTGGTTTTTTTTGGAAATACAGTATAATCAGTCTTGACGAGTTTGTTGAGAGGAGTATATTTCCACTCTTCCATTTTTTTGGTGGGAAATCCCTGTTGTTCAAAAGTCTCAATCGCAGCCGACCGAATTTTAGCAAGCCCAGCAGGTTCTGCGTTTGCAGAGGTCTGCGCCATATAGGAAGCAACAAGTTTTTCTTGTAAATCCATTATATCGCTTGTTTGATCCAATCGTATCCTTTTTCTTCAAGCTCAAGTGCGAGTTCTTTGCCGCCAGACTTCACAATTTTTCCTTCGTGGAGGACATGAACAAAATCCGGAACGATATAGTCTAGAAGTCGTTGGTAGTGCGTGATCACAAGAATGGCATTATTTTCATTGCGCAGACTATTGACTCCATTAGCGACGATGCGCATGGCATCGATGTCCAGCCCCGAATCTGTTTCATCCAGTATGGCGAGCTTGGGTTCGAGCATGGCCATTTGAAAAATTTCATTTCGCTTTTTCTCTCCACCCGAAAAGCCCTCATTGAGCGATCGCGACAAAAATTGGGTATCGATGGAAAGTAACTTTGCTTTTTCTTTGATTTTTTTGAGCATCACATTGGCTGGCATTTCTTCCAAACCTTGCCCTTTACGAGTCTCGTTTATCGCTGTTTTGATAAAATTTGTCACCGTCACTCCTGGAATTTCAACTGGATATTGGAAAGACAAAAATACGCCAAGGTGCGCTCGTTCGTCGGCGCTAAGATCACTGATGTCGCTTCCCTGAAAAAGAAGGGTGCCATCCGTCACTTCGTAATCCTCATGTCCTGCAATCACAGTCGACAGTGTGCTTTTACCCGATCCGTTTGGACCCATTATTGCATGCACTTCACCCGGTTTGATATCAAGGTTGATTCCTTTGAGGATGCCCTTTCCTTCTACCTGGGCATGGAGATTATCTATACTTAGCATATTATTCCGATCGGATTTCAATTAATTGATTTGTTTGTAGTTTGGACGGCGATACAGAGTCAATTTCTGTGATCCGCACCAGTTGTGGCCAGCCATCATCTGTATTTTCTATGATGATGCCTTTCAAGTAGACTTGCACCATATCAAAACTATCTTTTTGCACGGTGAGTGCTTGGGCGTGTAATTCGTGGAGTTTGTCATCTACAACAACGCCATAAATTTCACTGCCAGTATTCAGAACAGCGGCATTGTCATAAAATAAAAACTCACCAGTTACGTTTTCGACTTCAGATTTGGGTTGCGTTGTACATGCTGCGACAAACAGCAATAGGACAATCAGTGGTAGGTTGTATTTCATCATCATGTGATTTTATCCAACAGAACCTTCAAGGGAAATTTCGAGTAGTTTTTGTGCTTCCACTGCAAATTCCATTGGGAGTTTATTTAAAACATCTTTGCTAAAGCCGTTGACAATCAGTGCGATTGCTTTTTCGGTATCGATACCACGTTGATTACAGTAAAAAATTTGATCTTCTCCAATTTTACTGGTTGTGGCTTCGTGTTCGATTTGTGCGCTTTTGTTTCCAGCTTCTATATAGGGAAACGTATGTGCGCCACATTTGTTGCCCATTAGTAAGGAGTCACACTGTGAAAAGTTGCGAGCTTCATTGGCGCGAGGACTGATTTTGACCAATCCACGGTAACTGTTTTGCGAGGTTCCTGCAGAAATTCCTTTAGAAATGATGGTGCTTTTTGTGCGCTTGCCCAAGTGTACCATTTTAGTTCCGGTGTCGGCTTGC
>VMHT01045395.1_pt1 | contig 21318 bp, 34 predicted proteins | sample 4693611 | NCBI WGS metagenome assembly VMHT01 (sample SAMN12280063, study PRJNA550983) | marine metagenome | isolation source: seawater sampled from same location over 5 years 0.02-0.2 micron viral filtrate | place: USA: collected off the coast of southern California halfway between the port... ...
TAGCATCTGATGCTAAGTTTCTCATCGCTCTGGGGTTATCAGGTATTATCGTATCTTCAAGTACTACCGCATCTTTATATTCACCACCTGGTATATTTAACACATAATATGATTCAATTTTTACATTTTGTGATAAAGTCGCAAGTATTCTTGCTTGTTCATCTCCGTTCACTAAATCATCAATTGAATTTTCTCCACCTAATTCTTTTTCGAAGTTTGACAACTCCTCTTCTGGCTCTTCAGTTTGTTCAGATTCTTCTTGTTTTCCTTCGTCATTCAAAGAAAGATTAGCCTGAATCCATTCATCATAAAAAGGATCATCAGGACTAAGTTTTTCCATACTATTTAAATAATCTAATAAAGCCTGCTGAAATCCTGGACAAGATGGGTCATATAATGGATTATTATAACATAACATACCTTCATTATCCACATCAAGTTTATAGTTATATGTTACAATAGGATCTAGCACTTGCCCATCGCCCTCTACATCAATGGATCCTTGTCCCCATCTAGTAGCATCGTTATAAGGAAATCTTATATATTTTTGTATCGTTCCTCCTGGAATACCAGACCAGTCATCTTTTTCTTCAAATACATATCCACCATCTATAGTGTCTTCATTCCTTACATAAACTAATGCATCTGACGTTTCGTCTTTAACCATTTTATATCTATATGTCAATCCATGAATTTGTACTGTGACGTAAGGTGCAGAGTAATCAGGAAGTATAGAAACCATACTCCAAGACAAACCTGCTGTCACAGCATTACCTGTTACTCCATATGTAGTATCAGAGTAACAGTAAGAAGAGGAGGCCTGCAACAATACCGCTGCCCATAACAGTCGACTTTTCATCTGCATCTAAATCCTTAAGAGGGTTCAATGAACCCGTATCCGTATCGGGTTGTAAATCTTTATTCGCTAGCCAAGCGGCTTTCGCTTCTGCTCCTATTTTACCATCGAATGGGCAAGGAGTGCCAGCATTCATCATAGCTTCAAAAACTCTTTCGTCCTGACACATCACAGAGACCGCAGCCACTTTCATACCCATATCATATAACACTTTAGCATTCTTTAACTTTTCACAATTCATATCACGCTGCATAGAACCTGTCGAAAAACCAAGTATCTGAGTCTGGACTGCTCCAGAAACTCCGACCGTACAAAGGTCTGAGTTAGCTGAATTTATAGAGGGTGCTATAGCTGAAGGGGGCGGCGATTTTACAGTAGTAGTAGATGTGCTAGTGCTATCAACACTACTTGTATTATTGTTGTCAGTATAAATTACTTCATCTGATGCATCTTGTGCTACTGCTAAGTTGGCAATCATTAACAAAGATATTACAAATAATTTTTTAATCATAGTTAGTTCCTATCACGCATAATAACTATATCTATTTATAAAAATTATAATTTTAAACACATAGCTTGTTGACCAAGTTTAAAATATCCTGAGCCTTTTCCGATTTCTTCACTAAGAGCTTCTCTAGCAAAGAAGCAGTCTACCATACTACTATGACGTGTCACCTCTTCAACATAGGGAATATTATCATAAAAATATATAAAAACTAATGCCCACATTAAAGTTCTTCTTTTACTCTATCCCAGGGTTGGGGTCCTGCGTATGGTTTCCACTCAGCTCCTGCCATAATTAAACATGACATTGGCGGTCCATTATCATTTGAAAAAGATATAACAACAGCTAATGTACCAGTATCTTGATTAATAAATATTTTAGCTTCGGAAGTAAATGTATCTCCTGCTTTAGATGAAATAGTTCCAGTGCCATGAAGCAATAAAGCGTTTTTATATTGTATCATAATTTGCATCACTTCTGGCGATGGATCACACGGCACATTAATTTGAATCATATCAGCATGAGCCGGAGCGCAAGCCGTTACAAGTCCCAACGCGAGTAATAATTTTTTCATATTTTATATCCCTTAAATAAAAAAAGGGGGCTCACCATGGCCCCCGCGCACTTATTAAGTAGTGACCCTATAGTATGTATATTAGAAACTAAACGTAGCACCTACTTTTGAGCTTACTGCTTCTGAGCCATCTACATCCCATGTAGTTTCGCCGAACAACTCAATACCACCAAACATTTCATATGATGCACCCAAGTTAATTTTTAGTTCATCAAACGCTTTGTCCAATTTGAACTCTTCGTTGTTATATACTGCAATATCCATGTCTGCAGTGAGACCTACACCAAACATTGTGTATCCGACTTCAGGCGTTACCTTTACGCCAAAATCTTCTACGTCGGCGCCTGTAGCGTCATTGATTGTGTACGCTGCTTCTGTTTCTACACCCCAAGTAATACCCGTTGCTCCAATCTCGTTTGCTGAGACTGATGTTGCCGTTACAAGAGCGGCTGTTGCGATTGCTGCAATTTTCATTTTTTTCTTCCTAGATTAAGTTAACATTATTAAAGTACCACATTTTCTGTTGCTAGGTAAGTGGCCAACCCCCTGTGATTATGCAGCTAGTGCAAATCCAGATGGTGCAAAATTATCGTTTGCATTTGTAGTTTTTGACCGAATAACGTAGGTCACCACGGTAAACTCCACTTCCACTTCCATACCTGTCGATCCTATTTCAGCCCCATCATAGACACACTTTATGTTGAGAGGTTCTTACGTCCAAGCTGCCTCGTAGTATGCCTATGGTGGAGCTGCTGGGTACCGCCCCCAGGTCCAGAATATGTCCACGTTGTTTCAACGTTTACTATCTATATATTACTAAATAACCACAATCTTGTACATACTCTTCTATAATATGTCTATTGTGTGATATTATTAACACTGTGCCATTTGGCCTATATGCTATCCATTTATTTTTCCACCTGATTATCGTGGATATAGAGTTGTATAAGGGCATAGTGTAATACCTTCATTAAATCTTTACGTGCATCAGCATGAGTGCCTTTTTTACCATAACGATTTGAATATTTATCTACATTGCCCATACAAAAGCCTGTTCCGTGGCCGCGTGCAATAATTACTTCTGTAGATTGAAACTTATTTGTAGCATAATGGCCATCATATGTAGAGTCAATATACTTCTGAAATTCATCAATCAAGTCTTTTTCATTAAATTTATAGTTAATAGAAGTTTCAACTTCAGTTGTTTCTTCTTCTACTTTTTTTCTTCCGAATGCCATATCCTAGTTTCCTCATAATATCCATACGCTGTTTATCAGTGTATGAAGTCCATTCTCTAATTTCATCAATAGTACGGCCGCAGCCAGTGCATGTTCTTAATTTTACATCAATTTTACAGATTTGTACACAGGGAGTTATGTACATTTAATCCCACAGTGCTCCATAGTACTTACCAATCTTTAATCCATTTTATTTTGTATTCTTTATCCCAGCCAGAAAGATAATCATTATCTTTGTCAAACAGCTCTAAAAGATTATCTTCATTATACAATTGAACATCAATTATATTTTCTTTTAAATCTAATTGGCTAAATTCTTTTACTTCACCAAAAGTAACAGAATCTTTAATAAAGGTTTCAGGATCACAATCTTTAGTGTCTTCTACTGGAACTACATAACGAGTCCTAAACTGTTGAATTGCTGTTAATACTACATACTCAGTCATCTGATATTTAATCCCAAGTTCCGGTCCAAGTATAAAAAATATGAACACCGATAACTTTACTTACACTCAATTGCTTTTTAGATGCCCAAGTTGGATTCACATAATTAGCATGATAAAATACTGCACCATTTGTTGGATCAACAGTATTGCCAATCATAACATCTCTAGCAATAACTAAAGACTGATCCCACAATTTTTTATTAGTGGGTGTTTTATCTTGAACCAAAAACGTCCAACTAAATTGTTTATTCTGATAAACAACATCACATATATTATTTGGCCAGTTTTCATGATTTACTCTATTAGCAGTAACATGAGCTACAGCAATTTGTCCTTCAATAACTTCGCTTCTTGATTCGTGATATATATTCATCGCCATACAATGTTGCTGCTCTGAATCAACCTGAGGTTGTCCTAGCATACCAATTGTAATGGCGGCTGCCATTATACTCATGGTTATCGTCCCGCTCGCTATGTTTACAAATTTACTATTCATAGTATATATACTAAGCTGCCTGTTCCACATTATTGTGTTTTTCAATAATTGCTTCTAACTCAATATCTAGTTGAGCATCTATACGTTCGATGTTTTTATCAAGATCTTCAATGATGTCAAGCAACTCTATCAGAACTGTTGTACGGCTGTGACCAAATTTATGAGAACGACGAACAATACTCATCAGTTTCTTTTTCATCATCATTGCATCTTGAATATCACTTACAATAATCATTACACGCACTCCACTTCCATATTAGCCAAAAATTCAAAGCATTCATCAATATATGATGATGCATAAAAATCTGAAAGATCCATATACATATCAGACTCAACAAAGTTCCAAAAATCTGTTGAACCAAAACCAGGACGCAGGTTAAAGTCATCACGGATTGCTTTGTCAAAAGACTCAATTACATCTGCTTTGATCATTGATCCATTTTCAAGGTGTACGATTCTAGACATGTTATTCTCCATTGTTTATATTATCATACTAACATATTACGAATCGTTTGTACACAGTTAATTTAGTTTTTTTACATTTTTGTTTTCAATGAAATCAATCACTTATAATTTTATGCAAAAAATTGTTCTAATGACTGCTCAAGAACTGGCGGTTTTCCTTGCCTTTGTTCCCATCCAGATACCCATCCTGAATTATTTTGCAAATCTGATGAAATATGATCGAATGTGCCATTACCTCGTGGCACATAGTTTTGACCAAAGCGCACAAAATCACACATAACATCTTCTAGATCTTTTGGTTTACCACCAGTTCTTTCACGAAGTAAATCCATAAAGTTATCTGCTTTCCAGCCGGATGATAACTTCTTCATACAACGCACAGCATTATTACCTAGATATGTGTGACTATCTACATCAGCATGTTCGGGGAAATAATCAGAACAGTCCATAGAGAAGGCAGCATACTGAAAATTAAACTTTCTGTGACCATTTCTTGTATTGTGTTCGTTAAGGTGATCAACAATTTCTTTATGGCCTCTCTTTTCTTTTAACATATAATCAGTAAATTTATCTATAACAACCGGTAATTCTTTTACCATAAAATCTACATTAGATGTTCCCTTTTTTGGAGCAGGTGGTTGATTGCCAATAGAAGTAAATAAAGGTTTACCTGATGCTTTAGTCTTTACTAAATCTTCAGACATATCTTTGATATCTCTATGCTTTCCCCAATGCTGTATAATATTATTACGATATCCATGATCATTTTCAAACGATGCACCAGATCCTGTAATTCTATGACACATGAATACATACAACCACGTTTTTATATCCCATTGAATATCATCGTTTGATGCTGAGATCTTTCTTCTATCAGCTTTTTGCCACCGCCATTTTGGCGTTTTAGAGCCGTATCTTAAATCTTGTAATACATTTGAAAAGCCAGCGGCATTACGTGTTTTACAATCATAGATATCGATTTTCTGCATCAGCGGATCGTTGATAATCTTATTAGCTTCTGGACCTTCATAATCCAATTCGCCCCAGTTTACGTTATCCTGTAACCATCCAGCTTTTGGATAGTAATAGTCAACAAAAATGTCAATTGCTTCTTCATTAAGCCACATTTTTAGGCCACTCTCTATATGAATTTACTTGTTCAGGTAGGTTTAAATTTTGAAGTATAGGCTCCTTGCCTACATTCCAAAATAGAATATCTTTATCAGTATTTTTAGGAATATATTTCCATACCTTGCCATCATACGTATCTATAGTCGGAAATGGTGGAAGGTTTTCTTTTTTCTCACTAGCAGTAAATGCTAATGGCTCGGATACAGCTTCTGCTATTCCAAGCTCACCAGCTTTCATATTTCTTGATACACAAATGGAAATAAACTTGGTATTAGGCCAAGCTATTTGTAATGCTCTTGTAAGAACACCTGTTGATGTAGCTGTATAAACCTCATCAGGTGGTCTAATCTTTGAAGCGGTTTTAACAATACCAGCAGTTACCATTTCATGCTTTAAACCTAATGGCACAAAATAAGCATCTTTATTTTCACTAGCCCATTTTTTGGCAATGAGATTTAAGTTTGGCATTGCTGCTATTCGGTGAAACTCCGCTTGAGCTCCTCGTTCAATGCAACAGGCTTGGTGATGGGAAATGCGTTTGGAGGAAGGCATAAACAGTTTAACATTTCTGTCGTGTCTTTTGGCCACATCAAGTATACTAACACCAGCAAGACCAGTACGAGGCTGAACATATACGATAGTACGGATATCATTAGAGAGAGAAGATATAAGACAATCGCCGCCACGAACTTTACTGCCAGTAATATAATCATCGCGCACAACACGTATATTATCGTGTTCAGTGATAACAGGTTCTCCATATGGATCCTCCCAATCTTTTGCAAGTTCTAAATAATATTCTTTTGGATCTCCATATAATGGGTGAATGTCTTTGTTAATTCCATCAATAATGTGATTATCATGTGACAAATGGTGATACTCCCCAATTATTTTTTCTGTAAAAAGGCGGTGCTATATGAAAACTAGATCCATGTTCCATATATGTTTTTGCGTATTTTTCAGGATCCATGTGATACCATTCTACAGGTGGCATGATTACTCGACCCTTTGATACGTCATGTAGAATATCTATAAACTTATTTGTAAGAGCCCATCGATCTTCCCAAGATCCGTAGAAAGGTGTTTTCTTATAAAATCCAGATTTAGGTATACGCCTTCCTTCAAACTCAACTGGAACCGGAGCTGCATAACATACACTATCACCTAACTCGTCACCTTGACGGACATATTCCTTTATAGTAGCTTTTAGATCGAAATCGATATGCCTAAGAATATGATGGCGAACATCAATAGACCCCAAAGATATTGTGATTTCTTTACATGGTTTATCGCATTGTTCTCTGAGTCCCCGTTTAAGAGCGCCAAAAAGAGTAGTACCGTCAACACGATACACCCTAGAGTTAGGAGCAGCGAAAGCGATTGTATGAGAGTCACCAATTGTCAATCCTTCTATATCTAAATCTTTTTGTTTTAAAGATTGTACTGTTTGCAATCTTTTAGAAACCATATCACACCATTTCTCTGTGATACCTTCATAGGTAGTTTTGGCGCCTATGCGCTTTTTCAACATGGCACCATAGTCTGGCATATCCCAATCTAAGGAAACAATATTCTTACATGCTAATACAATATTTATTTTATTATAAACACTCTTATCTGCACCACCAAATAAATTTAATGTACCACCAAAGTTAGCACCATGATCAATATACACAACATCAGCATTTAATATCTGAGGTGTACACTTATGATCGATATGTGCACTTAATTGATCACGCCAAACCTGAGTCCACCCATGTACATGGGATTTTTCGTTCTTTGGAATATTTGATATTGGATTTGTAATTACTTTCATTATATAAAATCGTATAAAACACCAGCTTCGTTAAACATAGACTCTGATAACTTCCACGATTCTCCCCATCCTTTTATGTCAAAATCTGCTGGCATTACAACTCTTTGAACGCCAACTTGAATTACTCCTTTAGCACACTCAGAACACACTGGCAATCCAGTGACATACAAGGTTGATCTGTCTAAAGATACTCCGTTATATGTGGCATTATAAATTAAGTTCTGTTCTGCGTGTACTATGTACTTGTATTTAGTAGGTCTGTCAGAGTACCGCTCATCAATATCAGATATCCCTCTTGGGAATCCGTTATATCCTTGAGCTAGTACTTGACCTTTTGTACCTACTGCTATAGCCCCTATCTGTGTAGAGGGATCTTTAGACCACGTGCCAACAGTTTTTGCTAATTCTAAATAGCGTTTATCCCATTTATTTGACAAGATCAAAATGCCTTTCATACACATGAAGGTTCATGACTTGCCATGTTAGCATACCTTTTTCAATTTGAGAATTATCTCCAAACACCTCGGCCATTGTATTCCATTGTTTTACAAACTTATCCATAAGATGCTGTGCCCAAGCATAATCGTTTTTATAACCATACACTACATCATTTGAACGCATTTGTGATACCATATGTAATAGACCATCACGAATATAAAATGTCTGAGCATTAGTACAAATAAAATCAGACTTGCCACCTTCATTATATTCAGCCCAAATAGAAGGGCGGTTATAAATCATTTGTGCACGACGACTATCAGGATTCATCTGTAACTCATCAAATGCATTTTGGAACTGTTGGAAATACTTGTCAGAGTAGACTAAATGGCCGTAATTAGAATTAACATTACCATACGCATCAGCAGCATATTCCCATGCCTTTGGAGGTGATTTCTCTGTACCATAAATTTCATTAATATTGGTAAATCTAGACTCATACCAAGCAATCTCGGCATCTATATATTCCTGATTAGGTGTACCAAAGATTGCAGGCTCAGTAGCCAAAAAGTTTGCACCAATCAGTTCAATAGTCTTTTGACCAGTCTTATCAATTGTAAATGCTTCATCTTTAAGTTCACCGATAAAGAATTCACGAATGTCATTTACACTATTCGCTTTCATTTTTTACCTCACGATTTAGAAAGTCACGATCTTTACGTTGACCTGGAATTTCACCACGGCAATATGCAACACCAAAGGATGCATAGTTTATTAGATCCTTGAATGAGTCTTCCATTGACTCAAAATTAGGAGTGTACTCAGGGTCGTTCTCCATGGCTTCAAGGACTGACCAGAGCCGCAAAGTCTTAGTATTGATGATATCAAGTAAAGAAGCTACACCACGAGGATAATAGTCTGCTTGATTGATCCGAGACTTTTCATTTTGATAGTCACGAGATTTACGTTGCTGAAGCTCAGCACATTCTTGTAATACTTTTAATGATTCACGCATTATATTTCCCTATACTTTTTTTGCCATGCACTTCCAACTGTGCCGAGGCCTTCTTTTCTAAGATTGATACGATACATTATACCACAAATATCAGTGGATGTACACGCATTTTTTATGTCACGGACAATTTTATCTTTTCTAATTTTACTATTAGAAGTTTTAGGCTGCCATGATTCTAAAAAAGCTAGTGATATTTTTTCTGCTTTATTTATTGCCATACTTGGCATTTCACGTAAAATATCATATATGTCAATGTCCTCATCAACATCATTTTCTGGCAATGGATATGGAATACGATTTTCCTTATTAATGTGTTTTAATGCTTGTTTAGCATCTATGTATCCGAGGATGGTATATTCAACTGTTTGCCCTTCTTGAAGAGGGCCAGGATATTTTCCATTCCACATCCATATTCCTAATTGTTCTGTAATACCATTTTTTATGGCTTTTTGAATATATGGAGAAACGTGAAATGTTCCATCAGAACCACGATATAATTTATAATCTATATTGCCTAACATCTGATGAACTGTATCAGCCTCATATCCTTCAAAGACTGTTTGAAAAGAATCTACTTTACATTGATGAAACTCTACAAATTCAGAATCCCATTGGAAATATGGATTTATATCAGTACGTGTATCTTTTGCAACTTGTGCATTTCTACGACTGATAAAGTCTTTATCTACTATTGCTTTAAAATTCATTATGCTACCTCATAACCTAATACTTCTTCAACAAACTGTGATCCGCAATCTTCTTTGAATGCAACCACTAATTGCTCACGAGCAGCAGTATCAAGAAAATATACATGCTGTGATAAAGCTTCTGGATCGGCCCGACGGAAAAGACTAATAGCCAATTTAAAATCTTTTAAATCATCAGCATATAATTCTTTCATGCAGTTTGTTTCAGATTCGATTGAATAACTGAAAGTTTGGTCACAAAGTTTTTGGACATTTGTAAGTGGTGTTTCGATCCAATATGCTACAGCTTGTGTCATCTTTTTCTCCATTTGATATAACTATTCTACACTATAACGAATCGTTTGTACATAAAAAAATGCGCCGAAGCGCATTTTAGTTTTGTTTGTAATCAATAACTTATGATTTTTATCTAAACCTACTTAAATATTGTCCTATTCGACCTACAAAAGGTAGAAGCATAAGAGCCATAAGTAAGTTCATTCCGGTATGAGCCATAGCAATTCGTAGCGTATCACCTTTTGGCATTCCATCAGAAACAAATAAACCAGCTAACCATATTGTACCTGTCGTACCGATGTTAGCTCCGAGCACACAAGCAATAGCGGCAGGTAAAGGTAAAGCACCAGAAGCGACTAATGCAATAATAGCAGTAGTAGATAGTGAAGACGATTGCCACAACAATGTCATGATAATTCCACCGAAGAACATATAAATCGGACTACCTAAAAACCAGTTAAGGTGTTCCATATTCCCCATAGATTTCATTCCACCTGAAAAGGTCTTAAGTCCAATATAAAAAATAACCAGACCAACAAGGGCTGTTATCATCGGGTTTCCTAGATCCATCTTCTTTACCTTTTTCCAAAGTTTATTACCTTCGTTTTTCATTAGACAATACTTTGTAAGTCGCCATGATTGCCTTCATGCGATGGGCCTCGCCATCCACCAGGCTTAAGTAAATCGGGCAACCCAAAGCGATTAGGACGTCCAGGTTTTACACCAGGCTGTTTGTCCATATTGGCTCGATAGATTTCATCCCATGCCTTGTTAGCATCAACGCCCATAACATCAAGTGTACCGATGGCGAATACACACATATCAATCAAACCATCGACTACTTCTTCTGCATCTGAGTTGTTGATAGCAGACAGAGTCTCTTGATATTCTTCACCGATCATAAGCATACGGAACATAATGTATTTCTGCATCAGATCCTTATCATCTTTATTATTTGAGAACCAATCATGCACACCAAATTTACTGTGCATATCATTAATATCTTTAACCCAATTATCACTCATTGTTTTCATCCTTGTTTATCATCATGTACTCATTATACCAAGTTTTTTAATGCCTGTACACCAATTTTCTGCGGCATCTTCAACATATCTTATAGATTTATTTGGAAATTGTTCTGTAAAATAATGCGTGTTGTCATCGTTAAAATACTTTATATACGCATGTTCTTCTTTAAAATCAAAATGTATTTCGCAATAACCTCTTTCTGGAGGATCGGCAGTATATGTTGATAACTTACGTCCCATATTTACTCCTTTATAAAATTAGAAATGTTAGGATAAATTTTGCCAATAGCAGAGGCAATTTCTCTGGCTAAATCCATATGCTCTTTTTGTGTTCCGTTTGCTGATCGCAATTCTACATAGTGAATCCACGAACGAATAGTACCATTTACATATAATCTTGAAACCGTATTACCTTCAGGAAGAATAGATCTTGCCTGCTCTTTTGCAATGCCACGCTCTCGTGCCTCTTTATAAATTTTTTCAACCATGCCTATAACAAATTGCTGTTGCTGTTCCCACCAAACATCCAGTGATGTTTCTGTATTTTCTATGCTATTTTGCCGGTTGGTTTCATCTTGTAAACGACATTCACGAGTAACAAAAGTCTCATGCATTTCATTTGGATCCGCATAACGTTGGCTGAACTCTTGAAATGAAAATGATCTATGGCGCAGCAGCTGCCTTGCTATATCACGAGTAGTTTCAATTTCAATGCAAGCAGAAGCCATCTCAAATGGGCTCCAGTGTTTATGCTTGATAAGATAATCCAATAGCTTGGCTGTTGTTTTTGTGTTTGCCTGATTAGAAGGATTTGAAACACGTGCACAATATGCCACAAGATCTTGGATATTTTCAAGACCCATAATACCAGGTTCGCCAGAATGGACGTGTCGAACCGGCTGGCTGTGCGAAATAAGTTTAGCTTGCATTATTTACCTTGACCTTTATATTTTTTGTATGAACGTCTTTTGTGTTTATTCATAGATGATGTTTTCAAATTGCGTCTACCAATAGACGTCTTTTTAGCATTCGTAAAACCTTTTGCCATTAGTGCATAGTCTCCTTATCTTCTTCAAAAATTGTTACTTGGTCTTTTAATTCTAACATTGCTTCTATCATGTCATCATAATCTTCTTCTGATAAACTGCTACGATATAAAGATAATCCAATAGTTGTCATAACTGCAGCTATCATATGAATGCTTAATCCAGATTTTAAGGCATCATTAGTTAGTTTCATATACAGATTATATGTTGCTTTGAATTGTTCATCTTCATAATTCATTGTATTTTAAAATCCTTAAATCTTTCATTGACTGCTGAGTTATCAAATGCTGGCACGTCTTGAACTAAGCCTTCAGTGCCTCCATCAGCATCAGACAATCTCATTTTTGCACGATCCACATTCACTACAAACCGCTTATTTACATTAGGATCATTATAACGATTTTTTAATTGCTTTACCATAATCTGACCAGAAGCATCTAGCTCTTCATTGGATATCAAAGCAACCATAAGATCTGCGGTAGCTGGCAAACCAAAAGATTCTGAAGTATCTTCAAGACCTACGTCTGAATTAGAAAAACCACTACGAGTTGTTTGCGTTGCTGTAAATATTGGTAAATTGAATTCTACAGCAAGACCTCTAAGTTCTTCTGCAATAGCTTTAATATACGTATAAGAGTTAATAGATCCTCCCATAGATTTCATTCGAGCTGATGCACAAATATTCAAGTAATCAATAAAGATAATTTCAGGTAGAAAGTTCTTTTTTAGTTTTAGTTCATTTAACAAAGCACGGAAATGATTAGCATGTGCTTGACCAGTTGGATATTCTTTAATAATAAGTTTACCATTAGTTCTGCTAGCAATAGTAGATACTTTATTTGTCAACATGTCCTTCGATAAGTTTTCTAACTGATCAATTGGAACGTCAAGTAAATTAGCATCAATGCGCTCAGCAATACGTTCTTCGCTCATTTCCATGGTTATGTATAACACATTTCTGCCTTGAGTCAGGGCAGCAGCTGCAACATGACACATAAACAAAGACTTACCTACACCTGTACCAGCTAATGCAACGTTAAGTGTTTTGTTAGGTATACCACCTTTTGTGATACGGTTAAAATATTCTAGATCAAAAGGAATACGCTCCTCTTGTTCATGATAAAAGTCATACCGGTTAGAAACATCAGCTAAGTAATCATGGCCAATGTTAGTATCAAATGAAACAGCCAAAGCTTTCGTAAGAATATCAGGTAATGCATTCTTTGTTAAATTTTGATGCTTACCATCAATAATAGAAATAGACTCCATAATTGCATTATAAACAGCCCTATCTTGGCACCACTTTTCAGTAGTATCCATAAGCCAGTTATCATCTATTTTCTCAGGTGAGAATACATTTGGTATAATTTCTACAGCATGCTGATACTGTTCATCATTAAATTTTTCTGATTGATCTACTTCAATTTTAAAAGACTCCATAGTAGGAAGTCTATTGTATTTAGCGACGTAACCGGCAACCTCTTTAAAAAGTTGCCGGTACACGCCTTCGAAATACTCTGGCTTAACAAATGGTAATACTTTACGCATAAATTTATCATTTGTCAGAATATTGCGTAATACTGTTTGTTCGATGTTTATGTTCACACGTTCTCTTTCTTGGGTGCTGTAGACATAGCTGACTCCATGACAGACATCAGTATTTCTTTTACTACATATTGAAAATCAGTATTTTCTTCATTTAAATCTTCAATAGGTGTATATATTAAGTCATATGAAAAGTTCATGTATTCTTCATCTACAATTTTTAGTTTACCGAATTCAAATACAGTTTCAATATATTCACCGGTTTTGATTCTAATTTGCCAGTGCTCTTCGTTTTCAACCGGTATTAACTCGTAATCTACATTTTCTTGCATATTAATCCTCTACAATTTGATCCATGTCAACAAGAGACTGATGACCGATACTGTATTGCTTTTTTAAGAAATCTTTAAAATCTGTTTCAGCAAAGATCGGATCCCAGAAGGATTTATCAAGAGTTCCATCGTACCGAACCTTAGGTCCAACTTCTCCAGTTGATTGATCAACCGCAGCATACCAGCCATTGGAAGGCTTAACAGCATAACCACCAGCAAGAGCACAATCGAGAAGGCCAGAATAATTACGGACACCACCATCCCAGGAAACAGTAATAGGAATTTTAGACTTTTCTTTAACATAACGACTTTTCTCCACATTAATCACAAAGTGATAACCTTGAATCTCAGTGCCTTTCTTATCTTGCTGCCGCCCAAGAATCCAGATATTATCTGCACTGTAATATATTCCAGTACCGCCACCAACAATAGCCTTTGGAAATAGTCCGATCTCCATATATGTATGGTTAACAGCAATCAGTGGAATATTCTTCATTGTAAGATATGGCGTCGACATGCGGAACAAACCTTTGAGTGCTTTGGCACGAGACATATCCGCAACAGATTTTTCATTGATAGCATCATCTAATTCTTTCTTAGATGCCAAATTACCGATTGAATCAATAACAATAATAACTTTATCTTCTCTATCAATTTCTTCTAACTGAGAAATAAGATCAAATTTTAATTCTTCTACATTTGCAATAGGTGTATGCAGAATACGTGATGTGTCAATACCAAATTGTTCAAAATATGATTGCGGTGAACCAAACTCAGAATCATAGAATAACATAACAGCATCAGGATGTTTCTTGAGATAAGCACTTGCCATAAGAAGTGCAAATGAAGTTTTAAAATGTTTAGAAGGACCTGCCAATACGGTAAGGCCTGGCGCTAAACCGCCGTCGACTGATCCCGATAGTGCCACATTAATCATAGGCACATCTGTTGGAGTCATATCTTGTTCTGTAAAAAACTTTGATTCGGATAAAATGTTTGAAGTTTTAACCTTAGAGTTCTTTTTGAGTTTGTCCATAATTGACATTTTGTTCTTTTTCCCTTTCATCTAGGTCATATAAAGATCTGTATTCATTATTAATTCTAACACATTCTCCTAGTAATGTAAACCCTTTATTGTAATTAAATAATGCACTTGTATCTTTAGGAAAACATGCTCCGCCATAACCACGTTTATTATCTAATCCTGGAACTGCTGAATGTGAGGTTCCAATTCGGCCATCAGCCGTAATAGCATTTACAATTTTATTGTAAGCTGCCTTATCTTTTTCAACAACGTCATATAGTTGATTAAAAAATAATACTTTCATTGCTAAGAAAGAATTAATACCATATTTCACATAACTAGCATCTACTGGTGACATACGATAAATCGGGCATGGTCTGCACAAACTATGCGTATTATAGTAGTATTCTAAGTCATCAATAATAGTATTATTGCCACCGAAGATATGCATAGCAGGATTGATAAAATCATCAATTGCATTTTTTTCAGTAAGAAATTCAGGATTATATACAATACGATTACCACCAGCACCTTTGCAAAGGCTTTTAATTATATCTGGAGTTGCTGTAGATTTAATAACAATAATTCCTGCACTACGATTTTTTAGTTGCGATACAGTGTCTATCAATATGCTTGAATCAATTTTTCCGTTTTTATCCATTGGTGTTGGTACACATACAAACGTAATATTTTCTTCTAGTTTAACATCTTTAAGATAAATGTAACAAGTGTCGCCATACTTCGGATCTACCCTTTGTATTCTAACATCTGGCGTATTAAAACCATATTCAACTGCTTTACCTACAAAGCCATAGCCAACAATTGTTATTTTCATTCAAGACCTCCAATGTCTTTTTTTAACTCTATGCCGTGAACTCTATCACGTAGATCACTAGTAGAGAATCTATGATCGCGTTTATTATAATATATTTCTATGCCGCGGGCAGAGCATATTGCTCTTCCAGTAAATTTTCCTTCTTTATATTCTTGACCAATTATTCTTATGTCAACATCAAGCATTTTTAGAATATCTTCTACGTCTATTTCTGATTCATACGGTATGATTTCATCTACGTATTTAACAGCTTGCAATTGCATCCAACGTTCAACCAATGTTTGAACAGGTGAATTTTTTTCAGATCTATCTCTGGCAGGATTAACTTGTAAACCACAAATTAAATAGTCGCATTGGCTTTTTGCTTCTCTAAGCATGGCAATGTGACCTGCATGTAGTAAATCAAAAGTGCTGAATGTTATTCCTTTAATTCTCTTAGAATTTTCCATGTCTCTTCCCACCTTTGAACTGTAAATGATGTACCATTATTTTTCTTAACTTCTGTATAAATCTCATAATCATTACCACCTTTAAATGTAGCATCGCCAAAAAAATAGATCTCATCACTATCACTAAAATCTTCTAATATTTTACTTTTGTTGAATCCTATAGGTCCAATGTCTAAACCGGTTTCACCGCCGATAGTTGCATGTAAATCTGGAAACATAATGTTAAAAGCATCAGCTATTGTTTTTCTTTCTGAATGTTTTTTATCATGATAAACATAACCACGTCTTTCGCCTAGACTTGCATTGCGGCCTAGTATACTAAAGTTTATCATACCAGGTCTAGCTTCTATATGATTACCAGTTCTAACAGGCCATTGTGATTCATCCAAGCATTGTCTTAAAAAACCAAGAGCCATTTCTGGTATTTGCCAATCACTAGATTTTACATTGAGCATTCCTATCCAAACGTCATTCCCTGAACAATTATACACTCTTTTTGCTAGATTGTAAATATTAGATCCTACTTGTTCTAAAGTTTTTTCTCTATCAGATCCTGTTACTAAATACACATTATTATGAGAGCAAAAGTCTTCAAACCATGTGCCGAATTTAGAGTCAATCCTTTGACGACTTGGTGTTAAAGTTCCATCAACGTCAAAAATATATTTAATCATAGTTTGTTATCCGATAATTCTCTAATGCGGATATGAGCATTATTTAATTGCTCTTGCAATTCTCGTACATTAAGTTTTAAAACTTCTATATGTTCAGATTGTGATACAATAATTTTACGGTTCTTTTCAGCTTCCATTTCGTCTGGTAACATTAAAACACTCCATTTTTGTAAACATATTCAAGGGCGTTATTTGCCTCTTTATGTATTGGTCTATTTGCGTACCACCTACCGTGATCAGCATCAAATGTCTTGCATAGATCTTCTATTTCATTTGCAGTAATTGGATATCCTTTTTCAACAGCATGACCAGCAACCGCAATCATAATCTGATACATTTTGTGATACCAACCGGTGTTGCTAATTGTAGAGTATTCTGATGCCAACCGCTTTGGCCAGAATGGACAATCATGATAACCAGACCATGTAAAATTAGTATTTTCTAGTGAGTTTTTTCTATGTTCTACAATTTGTTTGCGCCATTCTTCAGGCAGCCGATCTAAGAAGTTTTCTGATCTTTCTTTAAATGAATATGGATACCGCGCGAGAAGTTCATTAACATCAACAGGATTACTTGTATTAGTAAAAAAGAAATTATACGCATTAGAATATTCACCAGGAATATAATACATCCTAGATAAATCTTTAGTTTGTTTATCGCCAATACTATCTAATTTAGTGTTCAGGGCATACCAAAAATGTTTAATTATTGTATGATCAATTTCAGAATCTAATTGAAATACAATTCTGAATTTAGGAAAGTCACGAGTTGAACTTGCTGTGCTGTATACTATATATGTAAAATCACCATAACGTTTATGTAGTTCAGCTTCTAAATCACCTTCAAATTTGTGATCATCAACATCAATAGCAGCCCAGCTTGCCCAAGATAAAACATTTTTATTTGCTCTAGTTGTGCCAACTGTATATACAGCTGGCGAAATAAGTACAGCATCTGTCTTTTTCTCCAAAGGCCTTTGAGATAATTTGCGTAAAAATTTAGTTAAATGTGGCCAGTCTTTAAAATTAAATCGTTTATTAGTTTCATTATCAAATACGCTATTAAATACGGTTAAAGAATACATTATACAAAGAATGCCTCCAAGCTTGCTGTCTCCTCAGGCTTCCAGTCCATAGCGTCTAGAATAGGAGTCAGTGGTTCAATAAATGTCTTCTCAAACATTATACCATAGTCTATATAGCTTTGTAAACCAAATTCTTTAGGTAAAACACCAGGAAATGCAATAACATTTTCAATAATAGGATTATTCTTTTTTAGGTAAACAAACTTGATTTTTTCACCGTTTTTGACTGATTCATATTTTTTGTCAAGGCCAAGTTGTAATAACTTGTGATTATACAGAAGAGAACCACGGACATGAATTGGTGTGCCTTTTCTATATATGTTTTTTCTATCAGAAAACTTCTCTAGGTTTTGCACACCACGTGGAAAGGCCACATCTTCTGCTCTTAATGTGTAGAATAACTTTTTGAACTCAGCAATGTTATCTTGAGTTTCTTGCTCTGTGCCATTAACAATTATTTTGAACAACTCTTTGAACTTATCCCGCACGACCTGAGGAGTTGAAGACTTAATAGCTTCGATACCCATCATTTTGAGTTTTGGCTCTGCGTATTGTACACCTTCAGAGTTGTGTACATTTAATATGTATCTTTTCTTGGCAGTCCATATGCCGCGATCAGCGATAACTTCTCTGGCCATTTCCATACGATTCGTATAACCGTTTGTCATGTGGAAAAACTGATCATACGCTTTAGCTAGTAATGGTTCAAAATGTTCTTTGCAGATCTGATCAAGAAACTTTACAGGATCCTTTGGATTTAGTTTCTTAACTAAAGGGCCCATATTAATATAAACTGAATCTGTATCAATAGCAATTACATAATCTTTTTCTGTTGATAAGATTTTATTCATTTCATTATTCATTGCTTCTTCGGCCCACCGGATTACGGTTTGGCCAGTAAGAGTTACAGATTCTGCAAGAGCAAAGTTAAAATATTTAAACCATTTATTACCTAACGCACCATACAGTGAATTAAGCAGGATCTTAATAGCCATCTGATTATTTTCAAGCTGATTGATTTTAGACTCAAGTGATTTGTCTTTTGTCTTTTCATATTCAGATTGTGATTTCAGCATATCCTTTTTAATGGCAGAGCGTTCAGCATAAAAGTCACTAATGATAGCAGGAATAATACCTTGTTTATCTTTAGCAAATGGAATACCTGAAGCTGTTACCGAATATGTATGACATGCAGGTTCATTGCGATCTTGTTTATACAAATATTGATCAGGGCCCTGAGGATAGCGAATAGTTTGGTCATTCAACAAGCATTCGGGTGAAATATTTGATTGAACAATAATGTTTGGATATAGTGAATTAAGATCGAACGATACCACCCAGTCATGTGATCCAACTTGTGGTGGCTTAACATAACCACCCATAACAGAATCACCTGTTGTGCCATCATCATATTGTCTTTCACCAACCGTACGATACGGAACCTTTTCAATTTGTGCTAAAGGACATACAATATTATTTTGCATCAACCTACGATAAATGATAGATTCCCATATAGCCGTAGTGCCCATAGTATCTTGAACGTTGACACCACCCTTGTACGCCATAGTAAGCGCCAAGTTAATCAATCCCATCTTCTGATCAATTCTATCTACAAGTTGAACATCTTTAATATTATAGTCAATAAATTTCTGGTGATCTTCTTTATATAATGTATAAAGATTGCCGTGTTCTTCGTATGATAACTTCTTTTCGCCGACTACTACACTGCCGATATGATCAAGCTTGTACGACTCTTGCGGGCCATATGAATAGCCGAACTTCTTAAATAATTCTAAATAGTCTGCTTGTTGAATACCTACAATTTCGTAACATTGCTGTTTACGTGTCATTCGAACAACATGGCGTTCTTCAACAAGATTCCATGGCGATAGTCTACGCATAGCATCTTCGGTGCCAAGTGCAGCAATCCGATTTACTAGATAGGGTATGTCAAAGAAGCGCGTATTCCATCCAGTAATTACGTCAGGATAGTTTTTAGTCCAATACGCCATAAACTTTACTAATAAGTCAGTTTCACTTTCACAATAATGATATTGAATAAAATCACTACCCAGATCAAGCTCACTCTTTTCAGAGTCATATGTGTCTAAGCCCCATACCTGATAAACAGAAGACTTACTTGATTTCAATGCAATAGAAATAATAGGATAAGCAGCTTGCTCAGGTACTGGAAAACCATCATCCGAGGCAACCTCAATATCAAAATTTACGACGTTAACCATGCGTGGGTCAAACGAAATATCATTTGGAAATTTTTCTGTAATGAATTGGTGGAGATAATTTTTTGTACCATATGTACGGGCATTCTCAATGCCAGTGCGCTCTTCTATCTTTTGCCTTGTGGCAGACATGGATGGAAATTTCTTACGTTGTAAGTTTTCACCATAGAAAGATTTGAACACAGTTTTTTCATGAGCCGGGAAATAGAGCGAAGGCTCAAACTTATGTTTTTGTGTTATTTGTGTGCCGTTATCAGTATAACCGCGATATAATATTTGATTTGCGAACCGATTAACCGATGTATAAAATGCCAAATGAAAGTACCTCCGTTTGGTATATTCTAACACAAAAAAGGGGATTTGTACACCCCCCTTTTAAATATTTTTTCCGTCAGGCGTATGAGTGCCTGAATTATGTAATGCCCATACTATACAATTAAAACGATTATATCTAGAATACCACGGTCCAGCATGACGTACGCCCATGACTAAACCTTCTTCTCTCAGCTTTCTATACCATTGTTTAAATCGTTTATATCTTTTATATAATTCACACACGATTACCTCTAAGAGCAAAGTACATACAACCCACCCACAGTAATACATGAAGATTATCATATAATAACACGTCAGTAAAGCTTTCAGGTTCTCCTGTCCAAATTACTCCTGTCATAATACAAGCCATCGTAATACCTGAAAAACGTGTGATTATATCGCCGAACTCTTTTAGTTTTTTAATATAATCTAATACTCCGCCGACAATAAGGCCGATAGCGCCGCCTATTTCACCTAATACGACAAATGTCCAGACTAATAATGTTAATTCTACAGGAGAATCGCTTACATCAATAGGCCACTTAGAAAGTCCTTGTTGCAAAAATATAACAATAAGAGGTATTCTAAGTAACCAATGAGTCATGCAAAACTCTGGTATTTTATTGACCAGTCTTTTAAGCATTATAGTTCAGCCAATAGAGCCTTAAATACTTTTTTTGACTTACCTTTTACTTTGGCTTTTGAGATATCGTTGTCTCCATCGCCTACTACAACAATAGCGATCATTCCCATTGTTTTATGTGGTGAGCATTGGTATAGATA
>VMHT01056558.1_pt1 | contig 21310 bp, 23 predicted proteins | sample 4693611 | NCBI WGS metagenome assembly VMHT01 (sample SAMN12280063, study PRJNA550983) | marine metagenome | isolation source: seawater sampled from same location over 5 years 0.02-0.2 micron viral filtrate | place: USA: collected off the coast of southern California halfway between the port... ...
AGATTACTTCACCTGTAGATCCTGAAATAAATGAAGGATTGGCTGAGTAGTTAAATTCGTTATTTCTAGCTCTTATAAAAACAAAATCAGAAGTTATATTTTCTTGACTATTTAACTTAAAATTATCAGATCCAGAAATAGCAGTAAATAATTTACCATTATTTAAACATGGGGTATTTGAAGTATAAGCTGTTTTTAAATCAACCCCGCCATCACCAGATGTTAAATTTAAAGCAGCGGGATTCAATAATATAGTTCCTATATCGGGTAAAAATAAACCATAAGAACCCGAAACAGTCATTCCATTTGCTACAGCATTCGTGGGTGTAGCACTTGCTGCTATAGCACTTCCATCAGATCCAGATACAATTTGAAATACTCTTCCTGCTTCGTTAAAAGATATAGTATTAACATCTTTACTATTATCTGTTAATTTCAAAGTAAAATTCTCAGAACCACTATCTAATCTTAGATCTAAAGTACCGGGAAGTATGTTACCCTTAAATTTAGATCTTTCAACACTAATAGCATAAACACTTTGAGTTATAGGAGTGGTTCCTCCAAAATTAAAAGTACTACTTTCATCTCCTAAAACTATATTTTGCCATTGACCAAATACCGTAGAAGTATATGATCTACCCTCAATACCAGCATCATATAATGTAGATCCGGACCCTGCAGAATCTCCAAAAGCAATGTTAAATTGAACTTCTGCAGAAGCAGCAGTAGAATCTGCTTGAAATACATTTAAATAATAATTTCCACTAACCGAACCTGCTTGAACAGAAGAAGAGTGAAAAGTAGTTAAAGTAGGAAGATTACCAGTCCAAGCTCCTGCAGTAATACTATCTGCACTCACTAAAAAATCTTCGGGATCAAATCTTTTAAATGACATTATACGTTAGTTTTTGTAATTTTTAATGGGACTGTAATTCTAGCTCCACTATCTCGACCAACAATTTGAAGCGTAGTATTTAATTCTGTATTAGTACCAAATAAAGTATTAACTGTAGTAGCGGTTAAATTTAAAGTAGTACCAAGAACTGTTTTAGATACATTAGTTCCTAAAGTTTCCGTTTGGTTTAAAGCTGTAGCTTCTTCTGTTTGGATACCTACTCCATTAAAAGTATTTAACACTCTAACATCAGCAATAGTAGCAGTATACCCATTAGCTTCAAATACCTGATTAGAATTTAAATAGTTTAAAGTTTGAGGAGTAATAGATAATGAAGCTCCTTGTTTTAAAGTAATTTGAGAAAATCCAATATCCAATACTGGCATTTTAGCGGTTCCTCTGGGTAGGGTTACTAATTTGTATCTTAAATTTTGGGTAGTTTCAGGAAAAGCTTCTAATAAAGGCATATTTTCAATAGCCTGGCCATAAAAAGCACTTCCTGAAGGATGTGTTGGATTATATAAAGTATAATCGATTTCATCATCAGAAAGAGCAAATTGAGTGATTTTAAAAGAGCCATCACCTCGTGCCAAAAGTTCTCTGCCTTTTGTGGTTAGAATAGCATCTACTGTTACTACTGAATTGTTTAAATATCCCATTGTTTATAAATATATGTTTATAAATATTATTATTTTTAGTTTTCGTTGTCTGTTATTATACCCCTTTCTTTTAAATCAAGTAAAATAGTATCTAAATTATCTTTTAACTCCTTAGTAGGATACTCAGGGAGAATAACTCCATTAAAATTCTGAGTATCTCCTACTGAAGCATCTTTTTTTACATCTAATATTATATAAGAAGGGTCGTTTGAATTTACTCTATGTAATACAAAATTACTTAAATTAACAGAGCTAGGAACTAAAGCATTAAGCCTTAATTTTAATTTCCCATCTATATCCTGTTCAGGTTCAATTACTTCATATATAGTGTATTCTGTTTCTTTATTGTATTCAAATCTAATTTTATCTCCTACCCGAACACTAAATGGAACTTGTATAGGAGAAAAATTAAACCCCGGTTCTACTTCATCTAAAACATTTTGAGAATTTTGAGTATTTCCGTAATTAGTTGATAGTCCACGAGAAGCTGTTATATATAAATTATCTCCATTATTATTTGACCAAAAAGGAACATCAGATACAGGTGCAGTAGTTGAAGGACTTTGAAACGAACTTTTAAAATTTATAAATTCTAAAGTAACAGGATTATCTAAGGATATAGAAGCTGTAAAAGCTGAATTCCCTAGATTTGATTTAAATATTGGAGTTGAAAAATTTAATTCTTGTGTTCTTGGTTCTGTAGAAGAAATTCTTGCTCCCATAGTAAAAGCTTGTTGGCTATGCACAAAACCATTCCTCATTAAACGTAAAGAACCTTGTATATCATTTTCCGTAGAATTATTAAACCTAACATAAAGCTCCATATCTACTCTTGAAATTTGGCTTGCTGCAGCACTTGCTAAAGAACCTACACTATATACCCCATCGGATACATTAACGGATGCAGGTGATTCTGGAGATGCAAAGACAGGATTATAACTTGTTATAGTATTATCTCCTGAACTTAAACTAGCAGCTCCCTTATTTAACCAAAATAAAAATCTAGGAATATCATCGCTATTTAATTCACTATCAAAATTTAAAGCATCTATACTAGCAGATGCATTAGAACCTGTTTGTGAATATAAAATAGGTTCTTGTCTTCCAATTGCCGTTATTTTTTGTTTACCTGTTAAAACCGTATTAAATGCTGTAGCAGCATCGTTTCTAACAATAGCATTTCTCCCAATTTCAAAATTTTGAAGAGTATCTAATAAAGCAAATGAACCCTGAGAAGGTTTACTGATGTTTCCTTTTGAATCCACTAAATATGTAATAAAATAAGCAGTTTGATCTATAATTTCAGGCCCTGTCCCTCCTGCTGATTGGAACACTATAAAGTATTCTTGATTTTTTTCTGCTACAGGTAATCCCCCTAAGGCTCCATTTACAGGGCCTAAAAAATTATTCAATTGTTGTTGTTCAATTGAAGTATCTATTTGGGTTTGGGGGTTACTTGGTGGTGGTCCTGCCATTTTTATTACTGATTAAAATCTATTGAACTATTTCTACTTCCGTTATACCTACCATTAGTCCATCCTGTTTGTGTATAATTTGAATCTGGGGTGGTTGCTAATTGTGCATTATTACTAATAAGAAGATCAAAATTAGTAGGTAATATAACTCCTGTTGAGTAATCTACATCTTGGTATATGCTTGAAGGCCTTGGGTCTATAGCATTATTAAATATGGGATTAGCATAATTATTTGCTTCTAATTGTAAAGTTGAAGGATCTACTATAAGTTTAAAATCCATATCACTTATGAAATATCCTCCCGCAGGAGCTGCATTAAAAGCATTAAATAATGCAGCTATTAAGGATGATGGATTTGTGCTAGGGATATAATCCAAAATACTAAACACATACCACTTAATGCTAGGATCAGAATCACTTGTTATTATATTCTTAGTCGAAATTACAAATTGATGAATCATCCCATCATCAATTCCCCCTGCGGGTGCGGGAGCGACGCCAATATTTATTTGGCGAAGACTTATAGTATCCCCATAATTAAGAAGATTAAAATAAGCAGTGTTATCATCTCCATTACTATCTTTATTTCTGAATACTAGTTGTTCTGGGATTGAGTTAGGATTCCTAACTTCACCATCAGATTCATTTACTACAAAATAGGGCCAAAATATTTGGAAAAATCCATTATTAGCTATCTGCCCAGTATCGCTACTATCCATAGGAGTAAAAGTACTAGCACGGTCAAATCCTCTTACTGTTGTATAAGGTCCTTCACTTTCCTCTATATTAATGATTGGGAGGGGGAGCATTAACTCACCATTAGTTACAGTATGTTCACTACCACTAAATTCTCCATTATAAAATTCATCTTGTGTAGATTGACTTATTATTTGGGGACCCACAGGAGTATCTACCCCATATGCCCAACTTTGAGTAACAAAAGGAGCAATTTGATTTATAAACCCTTGGGATTGACCTTCGGGATTACTACCCAACACATTTAATTCACTAAATACCCCACCAGTTCCTCCACTAATGAATGCTGATTCTATAGATCCCGTATAATCGTGTCTAGAAGTTTCTACTTGAGTAGGTCGTTGTTTATTTCTTTCTAGTAAGTGTTGTTTAATTACAACTCCTGATGCTAATCCTGAATTTGCTGGTACAAAATCTTGTACCATTTTAAATAAAGAATTATCAAAATATTTAATTAATCTTATATAATCTTTCCAATCATAAGATTTATAGTATTTTTCAAAATAAGAATCTCGTATTTGATCCAATCCAGAATATGAATAATGCGATTCGGACACTTGACGGGGATCTCCAATATATTCCCCTATATTAAAGTATCCTAACGTAGAATTTATATCGTCATTAATTTCATTTTGAGGAGAAAATGCAACCTCGACATAATTTATATCTTTAGTATAATTCCTTTCAGAGGGATAGTTTTGTTGAACACTTCTATAAGGAGATAAAGTATCACCTGTTGCGATAGAAACATTAGAAGATTTTATTTTTTCAGATACTCTATTTTTAACACCAGAGGCAGGTTGATCAAAATAGTAAAATTCAGTATCTCCTACTAAATGAGATCCTAAAGGTTGACCTGCATCGTAATTTATAATTCTATAAGTACTATTATCTCCGAATGAATGACTTACTAATAAATCTGAGCTAGCGGATATAGCAGGATGTACTGAAGTCAAGAAATGAGTACTTGTACTATAGAGAGGTAAGCTAAAAGGTAAACTTACTGGTAATCCTGTAGAAGGATTTATGACACTATTAAGTAAAGGAAGATTAAAGGGTAAACTAGTAGGTAACCCATCTCCAACATTAAAAATTAAAGGTGGTATAAATAAACTACTACTAACTCCTATCAATTCATTACCTAAGGGGGCTCTAAATGAAATGCTATTAAAAGAAGAATTAGATCCTGTTAATGCTATAGATTCTAATGAAGTAGGATTCATTATATAATCTTTTGTTATAGTATTAACGGAATCCTCTGTTCCATCAAAATTAGTAATATGGTATCTTATTTCTTGGTAATATCCCTTAAATAAAGTAGTATCTACATTATAAGCAGAATCTAAAATAACATCATTACTAAACCTAACACTTCCTGTAGGATTCCAATAGTTATTTCGTTCGCTTATCGGAAGAACCCCAGTAGAGGCAGAATCAAAATATCCAATTTTCCATCCATCTTGTCCATTATATATTTTTTGTCCTGCTCTTAAATTATAATCAAATCTTCCTTTTATTAAACTAACTCCCCACCAATCCCCATTATAAAAAGGTAAATTGATAGAAGCAGTATAACTAGCAGCAGGATTTCCTATTTGGAAAGTTAAAGTACCGTATTCCGCACTTTGACTTTGAATTGATCCTGAATAAGAACCACTGGTTAAGGTTCCTGATCCTGTGTGTTCTAGCCTTATATGAAAATCGGGGAATTCTTTATTCCCAGAATCTTTAACTAAAAGAGCTTGAGTTTGAGAATCTCTATAACCATCAGTTTTAAATCTGAAAAATATAGCTTGGGGTGTGTTTCCATTACTCCCCCCATCTCCCATTTGGAATAATGAACCGGTCCAAGGTACTACTACTTGATCTACAGCATTGGCATATAATGAATAGTTAAACCTGTTATGGGTATAATCATAATCATTAGTATTATTTTTATCCTTACCCCCAAATTCGGATATTCTTAAAATTGTATCAGGAATACCAAAACAATTAACTAAAGCCCTTAAACCTTCAACTGTACCTTTTTTCTTAAGAAGATAAGGTAAGTTATGATACAAACGTTTATATGTTTCTTTATTAAAGTCATCTAAAGGAATAGCACTATTAGCAACAGCCACATATTCATTTATAACCTCAGAACCTGTAGGGGGTAAAATACCTCCATTAGGATTATATCCTATAATGGCAGAATATAATTCATCAGAAGAAAAATTATTTTGATATAGTTTTAATCCAGCATCCCTTAGTGCATCTGCAACTAAATCTTTTGATATACCATGATCTAATCTATTATCAGCATTATTTTTTTCTGTTATAATATTAATATAAGAATATAATATATCAAAATGTTGTCCTATCATATTTAAGAACAATTCATACCCTGTGTTAGCAGGATCTTCTCTTAAATAAGTAGGAACAGTGTTAAATAAATTATCTTGATTTTCATTATCATACACTGAGGCTGTAAGTAACCTACCTCCATAATAAGGAGAGGATTCATTTGCACTTCCTAACCAATTTAATACTTCTCCACTACCTGTAGATTGTAAAGTATAGGGTTGAGATGGATTAGATTTAGGATAAGCTAAAGTTCCCGAGGTGTAGTAAAGGTAATTTTCATACCCATCAAAATTTTTAATAATATCCGTTATCTGGGATTCTAAGGATGCTTTAGAAGCAGATACAGAAGGTGAAAATGAAGTGATAGTATTTAGATTATTTAAATCATTATTAAACGCTTCAAGTTGACCTATTTTATAATAGAAATTTAATAATCTTTGTTCTGCAGAACTAAACTGAATAAAATTACCAAACTCAGTATAATTAATATTAACTGTTATACCTTTTTGGTTTAAAAAATTTTCTAATTCATTATATGAAGAAGTTATTTGATTAATTCCTATTAATGAATTATAGTCTTGTTCAATTGTTGAATTATTAACTTGGTCCGAGAGTTGGTAGCTAAAGTTAGGTCCTTTTATATACTCTACGTCTCCTTCAATTTGAATAGGTTTAGGAGGTAAATTTATATTAAACCCAACAGTCTCTGCTGTTTCAAATACTACTTCGAGTTGAGTATTTACCTCTATATTAGAAGGAAGGGGTTGATATAATTTTAAAAGAATAGTATTGGGAACAGATGCAACGTCTACTAAAATATTGTTAGTAATGTAATAAGAATCATTTATTTCTATATAAAAATCTTTAAATGCATCACCTTCAAGTAAAGATTGAAATTCTTGTACTAAAGAATTAATTTCTTTATTAGAAACATTATTAACCGATAATCTTAATTCAGTTCTACTAGGAGAAATTTCTTGTAAGAAAAATTTATATTGATCTGATTTTAAAGCTGTTCTGTAAAAATTATAATAAACATTATAAACTCCTGTTGAATAACCAGAATTTTCTATATCTTGAGTAGGATAAACTACAACAGAAGAAATTTGATCTTCGTTAATAGTATTTTTATAATTTCTAATATTAAAATTAGAAACTTTTTCACTCACTAATAATTCTCCTGTAATGGTCTCTACAGAAAAAATTACTTTATCTGTAACAGGGTTAAATTCTGAAGTAGAATCTACCACTGGTATAAGAGCTTCTTGAGAAGAATTATACTCCTGTTGAGTTGCTCCCTCAGGATTATTTAGTGGTGTTATTGTTATCATCTGTTGGTAGGGTTAAATCTACTATATTTTGTTGTAAGACTAAATTTTCTTCTCTTAATGAAGTAATTTCATCTAATAAAGCTTGTACATCATCTGTAATAATTTGTGATCCCACGTAATTAGTACTTTGTTTTATAAGATATTCATGGGAATTAATTTCCCCCTCTTTAGGAATTTCATAAAATAATTCATTATATGATTCAAAAAACTCTTCAACCGTAACCGAAGTCACCTCTTCAGGGACAGGAGGAACCAATTCAGTAAATTCAGTATTAATAGTATTGAGGTAAGCAGACTTATCATAAAGTTTTTTACTCAAACTTAATTCATTTCCCGAATTATATGTTTTTAACTGATTATCCATTTATTACTTTAAAATAGTATTTATCATCTAATACTAGGGTTTCTCCTCCAATATTAACTTTTAATAGAATTTGATAATATCTCTCAGGCTCTAACCCGTTCATATATAAAGTAAAGAAACTACTTTCATTATCAGCACTAATTTTAGTATAGGTAGTATCAAAATCAATTACAAATTCATTAGTATCTAAATCTTTAACAGCATAAAAAGAAGCTGTAGGGAGATAAAAATTTGTAGTGTAAATAGAAGCTGTTTGGAAAACCCTTTCAGGGAATTGAGGGCGAGAATTAATTCTAATTTTTTCAACACTATCTCGTCTATAGGTTTTTCCATTATTATCTAAGGAAGCAACCATACGAGAAGTATCTATAATAGTATTAGTAGAAGATCCTGTATTAAACACAAAATCATCAAATTTAAATTCAAGTTGTGGTGGGTATATAGTATGAGTATCTATAGAAAAATACTTTACAGTAGTAACATAATTTTGATCATATCTAAATTCATCAGAATCAGACTGTTTAATTAAAAAACCATCATTAGTAAACCCTCCTAAACTATTAGAAGCACTATACCAAGTTAGTATTGTATTAGTAACATCTACATTTAAATCTTTATCATTGGCATAACTTAATACTTGAGATTGGTTAACATCTAAAGCTAAAGCTGATCCTGTATACCAATTTCCCCCTCCTTCATTAGAACCGCTATAAGAAGCAGTAACATATGCTGAAAAGCTACTAGTAACCCATGCTCCTTCATCTTCACTTAATCTGTAAGTCCAAGATACTCCATTTTTTACTTGGGGTTTAACAGAATATCTTCCTGTCCCCATATTCCAGGATCCCGATACTGGAAAGATTTCTAGAGTAGTATCGGTATTAATTCCTGTTACATTGGCAATATAATTTCTTAAATTAACTTGAAAATTAGCAGTACCAATTTTATTATCTACAATATCTTCAATTTCTGTTTGAGAAAATTTAATTAAATATCTACTTACCTCAGGTGAAATAGAATTGTAAAAAGTAGATGCTTCTATAATTTCATCTAATCCCGTATTCATAGAAGGGAACTCAGAATATATAGTTGAATCTTTTTCAGGAAAAATTTTGTATACTGCCATAATTTATATTATAAGGGTACTACTCTACCTTTTATATCGGTATTAGGAAATTTAATTTCAAAAATAGAGGGATCCTGTGAAGGATAAACTACGCCATTTGCAGTTGCTCCACTCATATCATAAGCATATTTAGAATAACCTAAACTTTCTCCTACTTTATTATTAAATAAAATATCTTTAACATTTTGAACTCCATCAACAGAATTTAACATTAAATATAATTCATTAATTAAAATAGGTTGGTTTATTTGCATGTTATCTACGTTAAAATATTCTATTAACGTATTAATACAATTTGTAAGTACTTCATTACTATTAAAATTAGGAAGTACTACAATTTCAAAATTAATTCCTATATTGATAACAAAAGCATCTTTAATTCTAATAGAATCATTGATAATCCTATATTGGGATAAATAAGTAGATAAATTTTGTTTTAATGCATTAGAAGTAGATACTAATTTTTTACTATCATTAAAAGCTAAAACATATAAATCTAAAATAGATGATTTTTCTCCTGGGAGTAAATTATCTAATTTTTGGGGTTCAACGTATGCTTTAGCTAAGGATCCATATTGTGAAGGCATACTTAATGCTCTTACTAAGTAATCTTCTTGTGTTACACTTCTTAACTGAGAAGCATAATTAGCCAAAGAATTTACCCTTAAATCCTGAATAGAATCTCCATCTCCTCCTCCAGTTGCAGGGCTTGGGTTGTTAACTGCTAAAGAATCAAATGTTGTTTGGGATAAAACAGGATCTAAGGTATCCGTTGAAAAAAACACATTATTTAAACTAGTAATAGTAGTTAAAGTATTAGCAGGTACATTTGCTCCTACACCTCCTCCTGTTAAATATCTTACAGTTAAAGTAGTATTAGAAGGAGCAACCCCATACGTTTTAGTAAACATAAAGTTTGAAGGGGAATAAGCGGTAGTAAGTTTATCTTGTGTGTAAGGTAAACCAACCCCTACATTATTGGGATTAGGAATAATTTGTTCATCAAAATCATTTACTGTACCCGCACCAAATTGGATTTGAAGTGTTGCTGATCCACTATTTAAATTATTATTACTTAAAAATCTAGTAGTAAATCTTCTAGGAACTTTTTTTAATCTTAATAATTCATCTACCTCGGCAGAATCATTTTGAGTATTAGGATCATTAGCAAAGGGGTTAGTATTTCTAATTGTTTCAAATACAGTTTCTTGAGCTAAATAATCTACTTCTGTCCAATCATTTCCATCACTATCTATTATATCTAAAATACCTAAGGGGCGTTGTAGTAATAAATCGTAGGTAATAAATCTTTCAATTTCACCTACTGCAAGGGTAGTAGTATTAATATTAGCAGAAATTGCTGGGGCAGTTTTTTTAAGTAAGTAAGAGGAAGGTTCAGTTCCTGTAATTTCGTACACTGAAACTGTAGTAGGATCTAAGGAACTAGATTGGCTAAAATCAACTCTATTTTGAATTAAAAAATCAGTTCCACTTGTTCCTCCCACAGGAGTATTTTCATTTACAGTTAAAGCATACCTAAAATCGGGTGAATAATTTCCACTAATACTATCATAAATAGCAGGTACTGTTTGAAACAATTCTAAATCTGTAGATGCAGCACTTGTAACAGATGGTTTATATCCCATCATGTATGCTAAATCATATAAATTATCTACTTGTCGAGCATACTGAACAAAATTTTCCTGAATTTGGTTATCTGTATAAAAAGATAATACATCACCTACATAAGAAGCCATTTCAATAAACATGGTCCCAGGAGATGTAGGACTAAAATCTGTAACAGTATTAGGAAAATAAGTTTTAGCAAATTCTATAAGGTTAGATCTAAAATCAGAAAAATCCCTATTAATGTATTTAATATTTCTATTAACCCCTTTATTATCAGTTATTAAATTATATGGCATTATAATGGCATGTTAAATTCTATAAATTCATTTAAACTTGAAAACACCGAATAAAATATTTGAACTGTTATATTATACTCGGAGTCCGAAGAAGTTGTAACTTTTTTTAAATTAACCATAGGAAATACCAAAGTAATATCATCTTCAATATTTTTTTTTAATGTTTCAAGAGTTGAAGGATCATTAGGATCAAAAACATACCCAGTTATATTACTGCCTAAAGTAGGATTAAATACTCTTTCTCCCTTACTAGTAAGAAAATAGTTAATGATATTAGATTTAATCTGTTCCGCTGTAGTGTAGTTAATTTTAAAAACAGAATCAGAACCAGATACAGCACTAGATTGGAAAGGAACAGATAAACCAATCCCAACCGTGGGACTTTGATCTAAAGATGGTATATTTCCAATTTCTATGGCCATTACTTACTATTTAATAATCCCATTATTTGATCCATACCTAAATCTCCTTTAGGTAAATCCCCCCCAGGCATTGCTCCCTGAGGGTTAAATTTATGTACATCCGGGCTTGTAAATTGGGACGCGGTCTCTCCTAAAATGTTAGCATACTTTTCTCTTTTATTTTCGTTTATTTGAGGAGAAGATTTAGGTAAAGTTTCACTAACAGGTTGAGTTATAAAAGATTGTTTAGGAGCTTTTACTGCTTCTAATAATATTTCTTTTAATTCTTCTTGGATAGCTTCTTTAACAGCTTCCTTAATTAAAGATTTAAATGTTTGTGATTTCATTGTTTATAAATATTATACTTATTATCCTTTTAAATTTTGAGTGTCTATTATGAATTTTAATTCATTAACTAAAACATTAGGGTCTGATGCAAAAGATTCATCGCTGGTTAGAGCGACAATGCCTGCTGAATTTCTAGCTTGGGCAAATCTTTTGGGATAAGGGGTTTCGTTTAATTTAGCATACTTTATTTCAAAAGTAAAACCTTTATAAACTCCAAATCCTTCTTCCAAACTATCATTACTTAATGAATTTAATTCATTATTTATTATTTCATATTCTATATCTAATTCTTTTGCACATTTTTCTATCAATGCATCTAAAATCTTAATTAAAGTATTAACAGTATTTAAAATTTTAAAAATAAAATTATACAATACCCCAAACCCTTCTCCAATAGAATTAAATTTTCTAGCTAAATCTTTTAAATCACTCAGCACACCTCCAGCTGTGATGATATTTCCTGCTGTTAATCCTGGGAGGCCTGTTGGAATAGGAAGGAGCTTAATAATTCTTATAACAGGGGGAATTGGGCTTGTAATTTTATTTATTACCCCATTTATTCTACCTACACTCACTATTTGATTTTGAAGTTGGTTTATTCCACTTGCTAAAGCATTCCTTTTATTTATTATAACTAATAATTCTTCTTTAGTAGGACATGCATTTTCTGGGAATTGATTTGTCAATCCTTTTAGTTGCACCATTAAACGTTCCTGAATCTGAGTAGATTGTTTAGCAAAAACTTGAAGTAATCTAGAAGAAGCCATTATAACGTTTTATTATTAGGTGATTTTAAAGATTCTAATTTAGCTAAAGCTGTAGATAAATTTTGAAGGGTTGCTGCTGCTTCTATATTAAGAGGAGCAAAAGGAGCTCCTGGGGGTAAACTAGCTAAAACTGAAAGTTGGGTGATAGTAGATTGAAGAGAAGTTAAAACATCCCTTAATAAATCTACTGTTTTATCCCCTAATAATAAAGGTTCTGTAGCATTTTTATCCCCTAATAAAATTTCAGGTGAATTTATAATAACTTTATTTGTGCTATCTATATTAACCGAATCCTGAGAATTTAAATTTATAGATTTTGCTGAACTTATTAATGTTGAATCTTGATTAGCATTTAATACTAATCTCCCGGAATTAATTAATACTTGATTAGATGAGTAATCTTTAACACTTTCAGGAGCTGTATTATAAGAATTATAATTAAATATATTAGGCTCTAAATTTATTTGTTGTGTAGAAGTTAAGTATATAGAAGCTTTATCTTCATTTATATTTTCTTCAACAGTAGTCCAACCTTCAGTTGTTTGTTCTCCCTGCCCATTTCTTATTTTAGTAATAGGATCTTTACCTTCACTACTGCCAAATCTTAAAGATTGTCCAAACCTACCTTCTATAATATGGTCTCCCTCAAAAGGTTGTAAGGGGTTAATATTAAGTTGTTCTATAAAAGTATTACCTAAACTAATTTCAGTACCTCCATCAGTTACCCTTCTCACACTACCCGCAGAAGTTTGTTGATAATCTTTTCGTTGAGAAGGTGCTAATTCCGAACTACCGGGTATAGCATTATGGTGTTGGCTTCCCCAAACATTGGTAGGAGGTAGATAATATAAACGTGAGCTAGCAGTATTAGTTTCTAATCCGTTAGAAGGTAAAGATAAAACTGTAACTACTTCATTAATTAAAGGATAATGTTTTATATTAGGAAATAAAGGAAAAACGGGGATAACCGATTTATTAGTAGTAGGTTGAGTAACATTTTCAATTAAAATTACTCCAATTGAAGCCCATTCTCCATAATTCATAAATTCGGGATGAGTATTATTTAAAATAATATCCTTTACCCTACTAGAAAAAATTTCATTTGAAGTAGGGGGTGAAGGGTTAGCAAAATCATTTAATACCCCTTGTGATAATCCAGTTATGCCATATTGAAGGTTAGGCATTATTTTTTATCGTCTTTGAATTTTTTTACCTCACTTAATAATTGTTGTTTTTCATCTTCTGTCATGCCAAAATTACCATCATCCATTGCTTCATTTTGGACGGCCCGTTGAATAATAGTAGCCATTTTAATAAGCTGCTCATCATTTTTAACAGAAATTTCAAGATATTCTTTAAGTAAGGGAACAACTAAGGTGGCATCTCCAATATCCTGAATTAAGGGTTTTAATTCAGATATAAGAGTAGAAATTTGTTCTTCTTTTCTTTTTTGATTAAGATAAATTTCCTCTAAAATATCAGAGAATTTTTTCCTACCAAATATTTTCTTATCTAATTGTCCCATATTTATTTTATTTATAAATATGAAGTATCTTTAAAATTAGTATGCCCGTATTCTTTATAAAAGATATAATGTTCTTTATATATATTTCCTAATTTGGTAGCTACTTTAGTAATTTGAGGAGTTTTAGCGTCTACCATTTCTCTTATATAGATGTAAAGAGCTTTTTTATTAAATACATCTAAATTTTCTCTAGAAGCAAATATAGATAATATAGCATCTGCTATTTGAGCATCTTTTAATTTAGGAAATAGTTCAGTAAGAATTGAATTACAATAATCTATATACTCATCCATGAATATAGAATCTTTATCTTTTTCCATAGGATCATAGTCTATACTATATGAGTATCTTAAATTATGATGTAATTCTTCAACTGGGGCCTTGTCTATTCTTTTTTTATAGTTTTTAGTATTTTGTATAATTAAATATCGTTTAGCAATTGTCCCGAAGTATGAAAATGCTTTTGCCCCCCGTGTAGGATCAAATAAATGAATTTTATCTAATAAAAATGTAATTACTTCATGCTGTAAATGTTCAATATCACTTACTTCTGTATAATAAAATTTAAAAGTATGGATAATATTTTCGGTTAATTTAAAAAACCCGTAATGAATACCATCTCTATAAATTCTACTTCGTTCTTCGGGATCAGAAGAGCCATTGTATTTAACAATAGCGTCTTCTGTTGCTTGAGTAAAATATTGATTTTTACTTTTTTTCTTTCTTTTTCTTTTTACTGGTTCGCTCATAATTTTTCTACCCTAAAGTTGGATAGAACTCTCTGAAGTTCTTTGATTTGTTCATACATGAATCCTACTTCATCATCACTTTTAAAAATTCCTCGTTCGTCAATTTTTTTAAGTTTTTCATCCGAAAGTTCTATTATTCTACTAAATTGGTCTAGATAGGTTACATACCCCGCTAGAATATCTTCTTGTTTTTCGTTTTTACGAAGGAGATTAAAAGTTGTAAATGCTAGAACTACAACTAAAATCCCCAATACGCTTATAATAATTGTTTCTATCATAATTTATCAAATAAATCTTTAAGACCTTTACTTTCAAGTTGGGAAAGTGCTTTATCTTTTGTAGATTTTTTAGCTTCTTTCGTTAATGTAAAATTTTCTTTCTGGGTAGGCACGGGATTTTTGAACTTAGGTAACCACTCACGTTCAAATTCAATACGAGCAGCCATTAAATCTGCTTGGTGAAGGATATAAGGAAGAGAAGTGCGAGGTTTTTGTTCAGGCATAAATGCTTTAAGATATTTTTCATTAGCAACATCATATAAACCATCATGAGTTTGAATTGCTAACATTTCATTAAATGAATATTGAACACCATGAGATTGAAGCATAAATAAACCCCGATCAGGAACAGAAGCAAATGGGACTTGCTTATTAAACATATAATCTTCCCCTAATTTATCTTTTCTCCACTTATCAGTTTGAGGGATATAAGATTCATGTTCTTCATTACCCATCTTACCAAGATCATGGTTAATAGCAGAAAAAACTAATTCTTCCTTAGTGAAAGTAGTCATATCTGCTCCTTCTTCTTCCCAAAGATCATATTGTTTAAGAGCACAACGAACTACTCTATTAACATGTTCAACATATCCACCTGGGAAAGCATTATGGTATTCTTTTTTATGAGCAGCGGGCATCATCATAATGCGATCCTCATACTTTTTATAGAATCCAATAAGCTTATTTTTTCTATCACCCGTAACATATTCCGTAATATTCTTACAGAATTCTCCCCAATTGTTTTGAATTTGTTCGGCTGTAAACATTATACTCGGTTTTGTTCGTTAGGAGTCATAGGTTCACGTTCTATGGTAGCTTTGATTTCTTCAACCAATTCTTCACACTCCGCCTTTACGTTATCAACTTCCTGGTTATTTCTTCTTCCATTATGGAATTCAATATGCTTTAGTTTTGCTTCGAGGTTTTCAAGCTTTTTTTGGATGTGTTGTCTAAAATACATTTTTTATAAATTTTATTTAAGTTACGAATTAGAATTTAAATAATCAAGGAATTTTTTAAGGTAAGCACATTTTTCATATTCTTCGTTACTTTCAAAATAACTAATAGCAGAATTTATTGCCTTAATAAAATCCTTTGAATTTTTTCTTTCTAAAATTTCTTGAGAATATTTATCTTTTATATTAAATTGATTAATATAATCCCAAGCCCTATTATACAATAGATTCGCCCCAGCAGCCTCTATCTCTTTAATATTTAAAGAAGCATCAGCCGATTGAAACATTTTAATCAATCCTTTTTGGTAAACAAGGTGATTATTTATAAGTTTTTCAAACATCCCTAAATAATATCGGGGGTGGTTTTCTTCCATATCCTTAATGAGTTTAGGAACGGGAAACCCATTATCGTCTTCTTTATCAGAATTAAAAGCCCCAAATATTTTATTAATGTCCAAAGTGTCTTTCTATAGTTTCTAGTAAATCTTCCGCTTCACCTAATTTATGAAGAGCTTTTTTACCTTCTTCAAAAAACTTTCCTGCGGTATGTTCACCAATACCTGCTGGTGATTTAGTAAGAAGTTCTAATGTAAGCAATGCTTCTTCCTTATCAGCTTCAGCTTGCCTTTTAATTGCTTTTATTAGTTGAAATTCCATGATTATAAATATAATTAATTTCTAAATTTTCAACAGTTGTATTATATATCCAATATTTCATTAAAACTATTAATTAAGCAATATCCCATTCAATAGCAGCCATTAAATATGCAGATCCTGTATCTATGTTAGGGTTTTCTTTTAGAATAGCCATAGCTTCAGCTCTGACTTCATTCCTTAACTCATAATCATCAGCTTTAGATAAAATCATTTGAACAACATCATTAGTTTGCATAGTATAGGGGTTGATATTGATAGACATTTAATAAAAATAAATTGAAAGTAGGGGGAGGTTAACATCCTCCCCCTTCAATCAACATGGCATGCTCTTATACTGCGAATTCTTTCGCTACCTCAAAGAGCTCTTGGTTTACTTTTAAGTCTTGTTTAAAGTTCTTAATCTCACGAGCTTTACGCATTTTAGCACCGGAAACATAATCAAAATCTCCTGTAACTACACGCTCTTGTACTAGATTAAACACACTCCACAAATCATCTCCTGCATCTTCCTTACGCACTGGGGTAAGAAACTCATCAAGATCAATCTTATAAAGCTGATCAACTTTTTGGTTTTCTTGAACTTTAAATCGTGTTTCAAGTGCTTTACGAGCCAAATCATACTTTTGATTTTTATCAAGTGTAGTGGATTTAAACTTATTCATGCTATCAACTGTAAGAGGCAATTTATCAACCATCTCACTAATAGTTTCACGCAAAGTATTAAAATCATAACCCATGTGACGAATTTTCATTGAACCGAACTCTTCATCGGCAATTACCAATCCATTTGAACAAACAAATCGATACATTCCTGCTTGGAACGTAAATGAATTTTTACCATCATGGGAATTAGTCATGATAATTTGAGGCCAAACATTATCACCATCTTTTCCTTCAATCATCAAATCTGGGTGGCGGAAAACCATCATATGTTTTTGAAAACCTTCTGTTGCCTTTTTACGAGCAGCAACTTGTTTCGCTTCAATAACCCCCCAACCTAGCTTACGCATATCATCAATTACTTGATTGGTTGGAATGTGTGTGTAGTGCTTTGAAACTTCGCTACTAGCACTTTCAGAAAACGCTACTGGGCAAACTTCTTTGATTTGCTCGTCGTTCAAGAATTGAACATCTTTTACAGTCGCTGAAAACATTAAATCACTCATAACTAAAAATTTAAATAATCGGTCTTGACTCGCTCGCAACCTTACCCCGTAAATATACGAATGGTTTCCTGCGCAGCCAAATTTTTATATGACTTTAATATGACGCCTCAATTCCAAATATCGAACCTGTTACGGGGTTGGCTTGGTTTTCTACTAAAGTGTTCGTTGCTCTAAATTTAATATTAGAAGCATTAATAGTACTAGTAACTACTAAATTAAAAGTAGCAGTTGAATCACCTTTCACAGCAAATCCCGCATTCATAGAACCTGTTACAAAAGAGCAATTTACGGGAGTATTAATAGTAGCTTTAGTAAAAGGCAATTCACCATTTTTTCCTTCAATTGAAAAATAAATATTCCCAGTATTATTGACTAAAGAAAAATTGTACGTGGCTGCTGTTAAATTAGCGGCAGCACTAACTCCATTTCGTAATTGTGTTCTTGTGTATGTTGGCATGTTTATAAATACCCCAAAAAATAACTTAAGCGGCAACCCCCTTTCTATAGATCCGTATATACTTTACTCGCTACCACGAGTTGTTTTTACGATCGAGGGCCGCTTTTTAGATATTACAGTTTTTTGCTCAATATGGGGAAGAGGGGGTGTTGGGGGTTGTATAACACGAACATAGCGAGGATAATAATAAACAGTTTGGGTATTAGGATAGTAATCTCTATCAACACCATACGAATTTCTTTGCGGTAATTCGCAGTTATAATCGTTAATATACAATTCGTCGCATTGAGCGTACGCCTCACATGATTTTGGGGCTACGCAACCATTACAACAAAATAAAACAATACTACTTAAGCTTAAAATAAATTTCTTCATCTTGATCATTCACGAACATTTTAGCATTAGGGAATGCTTTTTTAATAAAAATAGAATATAATTTATGTCTCCCAGTATCTTCTGTTGCTTCACTACCTTCTTTAGTGGGAGAATAACTTAAAACATCAGGTAGGTTAGAGCTAAATTCATTTTGCAGAACTTTTTTAATAGTAGCCATTAAACGGAACATATAAACCCTATCGTTAACAAGATTAAATGAAGCCCCTGCTCCAGCATCAGCGACAGAGAAAATAATTTCATACCCTTCTATGACAGTGCCTTTAGGCTTATTCAAAAATTCATAATATTCGGGGCGATCTAATTCCATATCGTCAGAAACACGCTCTTTATAGGCAATACCCGATAATTTGATAGGAATGCTTCTTTCAAGATCATCTTGTTCAGTATAGGCATCAACAAGGTATCCGAATGTATCGCCTTTTCTAAAAGTTTCTTTGTACTCAAATGGCTCGGAAGTTCCTTCACCGACTTCCCTCAAACGTATCTCCGTATATATCTCTTCTAGCGATTTCATTTTAGTATCTTTCTACTGACTTGACTTCACCATCTACCATGTATTCAATTTTAGCAGAAACAAAGTCATCATCATTCATTAACTCATAGACTTCATCTTCGGCATTTAATCCGCTTATAAAATCTATAGACTTTTCTTCACCATCTTTTTTGATATAAGAAAGTCTATGATTAACCCTAAACATATTTTCTTCAAGTGTATCCGCCATGATTTGCTTTAACAAGGTTTTAATTCTACTTCTAAGTTCGCTGTATAAGGGTTCTTTAATGTTGTACATCATAGTACCGTCTCCCTCTGGGTCGCCGTTCCAGAATCCACCTAGTTTTTTACCTAGGAAATCATCCCAAGCGTATCCATCTTTGATACCCATAGCGAATAACTTTTGAGCTAATCTTTCATTATAAAACGGATATAAGGATATAGTTTTTCCTTCGTCTTCTTTAAGATCTTTGTATATGCTTTCTAAGTTCATATCTTCCGGTTCGGCTGAAGCCATCATACCTGTGTATCCATGGTTATCAACATATAATTGTTTTAATTTTTTTAATTCTTGGCGAACCAACATTTCTGTTTCGTTATCGAGTGATTCTCCGTTTTGCATACCACTTTTTAAAATTTCTTCGGCATCCATAATCATACGACCAAGGTTAGTTTTAGAAAAATACCCGCTAAATGCGTCTTTTCTTTCTTTTACTAACTTATCTATATATTTAGCTTGACCTGCATGTCCTTTAGAGGATTTTTTTAATGACTTACTCATCTTTTTTAATTTTTGGGTTTCACCCTTAGTTAAATCTGCTTCTTCCATACTCGTAGCTTTTACAAAAATAGTTACTCCTCCACCCATATTAGGTTTAGCAACAAGTCCCATATTTCTAGCTTTTCTGATCAATTGGTTTTTTTCATTAGCATCCATAGGGCCTGGTACAATTGCTTTTCCATTCATAGGATCTCCTACATATTTGTAGTTACGAGCACCTAAAAGTTTACCTAACTTATTTTCACTTACGGGTTCGAATTGTAAAAATCTTTTTCTTGCTCGATTTCTTCTACCGAAATAATCTGTAACGGGTTCGGCAATAAATCTTTTATCTCCTAAACGGGAGTTAAGAAACATACGGTGCATTTCTGGTTCACTGTTTACGAATCTTTCTCTTTCTTCTGAACCACCTAAGTAGTTTTCCCCATCACCTTTAAATAATTCGTTTCTTGTAACCTTAACAATCTCTGGATTGGTTTTAAGGTCGTTAAACATTTGTTTTGCTTCGTTTTCGTCGGTAAAATGTCTAAAGTCTCTAGTGACTTCGTTACCGTCCATTTCAACAAAATCTAATTCGTAATACTTCATGTTATTATGTTAAATGTTTGCCGATAAATATATTAAAGGATAGTAAGGTACCCATATAAACTGAGGATATTTGTATATACTTGTCGATGCCCTATAGTTATTTTCGATTCATAAACATATCGTAACATATATACCGGTATAGCGCACGTCGATGGACATCAGCGCCGGTGGGATATCTACATGGTACGCCGTACGCACGACGGCATACGGGTGGTAAGACGGGGGCACCGTCACCGTTATGACCGCACCCCCATCACCCAATTAATGTTTTTTATTCTTCATTACTTGCACCCTCATACAACCAATTGACCATGTTTTTGGTTGTGAAGTTGAAATAATATTTATTCATATTTCCACCGCGACGGTTCTTACTAAATGCAAGGTAACGATTTCCATCACCATCGAATTTTAAATGACCCATCGCTGTCGTCATATGTTTAATGCGATTTGAACCAGCAAACGTTCCACTCTTTGTTACTTGCTGGATCAACAATGTCGCCGTATTAATACCACGCTTATTCTCACCCATATTCTGTTCTTCAAGCAACGTCAGTAGCTTCGTCGTCGCACCCTTATAAGTGCCGCCATAATAATCTTGAATACCAACTGCTACCTCAGCAATCGAATCAATCAACACACAATCATATCCCTCCTCAAATGCACTACGCAATACATCAAGTGGATCCTCATCCGCTTGATCACCCATAAACAAAATTGGCACATCACCAAACTTGGGGAAACGCTTAACGTAACCTACCATGTCAATCTGATTCATTTCACCCGACACAAACAACACTCGCTTACCCTTATTATTCATATCAGCAATCAAATCAAGCAACACAGTTGTTTTACCAACACCTGGATCACCTGTAAT
>VMHT01054305.1_pt1 | contig 21299 bp, 33 predicted proteins | sample 4693611 | NCBI WGS metagenome assembly VMHT01 (sample SAMN12280063, study PRJNA550983) | marine metagenome | isolation source: seawater sampled from same location over 5 years 0.02-0.2 micron viral filtrate | place: USA: collected off the coast of southern California halfway between the port... ...
GTGCTGTGTTATTAGCACCTGTGGTATTAGCTTCCATAGAATTTTTACCTATGGCTACATTAAAACTTGCTGTTGTATTTGCTTTTAAGGAGTTCATACCAACTGCTACATTATCAGCACCTGTAGTATTTGCATTTAAAGCTGCATAACCAATACCTGTATTATTAGCTGCTGTGGTATTAGATGCTAAAGTACTTGTACCTATTGCAGTATTTTTATCACCAGTTGTATTGGCAGCACCTGCATTATCACCCATAGCTACATTTTCTTGACCTGTCGTGTTTGCAGTTAAAGCGTTATAACCAAAAGCATTATTATATGAGCCTGTTGTATTGGCATCTAAAGCTAAAGCAGCAAAAGCATTATTTCTAGTACCTGTAGTGTTTGCACCTAAAGATAAATAGCCAACGGCTGTGTTATTAGAAGCTGTAGTATTTTCTTGTAAAGATAAAGCACCAACAGATGTGTTTGTTGCACCTGTTGTATTAGAAGTTAATGATGCATAGCCTATTGCTACATTATTGTCTGCTGTAGTATTTGCATCTAGTGCAGCAGAACCTAATACTGTATTTGAAGCACCTGTAGTGTTTACCAGTAAGGCGTTTAAACCAACTGCTGTGTTGTTATCGGCTGTCGTATTAGCATTTAAGGCATTTACACCTATTCCTACATTTTGCGTACCTGTTGTATTTGATGCAAGAGCAGAACCACCCATTGCTACATTTAAGTTACCTGTAGTATTTGCTGCTAAAGAATTTTTACCTACAGCAGTTAATCCTGTTCCTGTAGTGTTTGCTGTTAAAGAATCAGCTCCAACTGCGGTGTTGTTACTTGCTGTTGTATTAGCTGCTAGAGAATTATCACCTACTGCTGTATTAAAACTACCTGTTGTTAAAGCTGTAAGTGCAACAGTTCCTATACCTGTATTATTTCCACCTGTAGTTAATTTAGTTAATGCTAAAGAACCTACACCTGTATTTTGGTCGCCAGATGTTAAATCATCAAATACTTCATGTCCTAGACCTGTATTATTTGAAGCACTAGATAAAGTGCCTGTTCCTGCATCATTACTGATAAGTAAACTTTGAGAAAAATCAGCTATGTTATATTTAATACCTACGCCATTTACAGTACCACCGCTTATTGCACCTGTAGTTGTAATAGAGTTAGATCCTGTGTCTATTGTGCCAGAAAATGTTATATTCTGCGCAACTGTAATTTGTTGACTTGAATTTATAGTCATAGCTGGCGTTGTGCCAACTGCTGATCCTAAACCAATAACTAAGCTATCTGAACTATCATCTAGCCCTACATAGTAATCTTGTGCGTTGCCATCAAAAACAAGTTTAGTATCTTCTGCGCCAGCATCACCAATAGTAAGACTTGGGTTTGTGCCTTTTATTATTACCGCACCGCCAAAATCTACTTGGCCCATGTCGATAGCTGTACCAGAAAGACTAAAAATTCCGTCAACTGAGTCTAAGTTGGCGTTAAGTTTTGTACCCCAAGTGTCAGTTGATGCCCCTACCTCTGGTTTTGTAAGGTTTAAATTAGTTGTAAATGTATCTGCCATAAAATATCCTCTATGCTGCGTCAGTCCAGGTTGTTGTTGTTACGGACTGATCTGTCCAAGTTGTTGTAGCTGGTGTTTGTTCTGTATAAGTGGTTGTAGCTACAGTCTCATCTTCCCATTTTAGACCACCTAAAGCAGAAAAACCACTTAATTGTGTAAATGTAGCTGAACCTCTATCTATTTGTCTGCCTACAGCAACAACAGATCCTACGGCTGCAATAGTAGATTGTCCTTTAAAGGTAAACCTACCCTCTGCTGTCATGTTAGAAACTATAGGACCAATACTTGCACCAAGATCAATTTGGTGTCCTGTAGCTGTCATACTAGATGCAGCTGCTATGACTGATGCACCTAGATCTATTTGTACTCCAGATGCAGTCATACCTGAGGACGCAGCTATAGTAGCTACGCCGTCATGTATAAGTGTGCTATCTGCGGTAAATCCTGATGATGATGCTATCGTAGAAGCACCTACAATAACAAATCTACCTGTTGCTGTAAGTCCTGATGTTCCTGCAATAGTTGATGCACCTGTTATTACAAAGCGACCTGTTGCAGTTAAAGATGATGATGCAGCAGCCGTAGCTTCTGCAAACTCGTATGATGGTGTTCCCCAATGGCTTCTGCCGTATTTACTAAAGCCGTAGCCTACTGAGGCCATTGTATTAAGCTAATGTAATATCTAAGTCGCCAGCATCAAATCTAAACACATCACCACTACTTACTGTTTTATTTGCAGTAAGAGCAGCATAAGCAAGTAAATTACCGCTTGATGATGCGTCAAAAATACCAACTGCAACTACTGTTCCATAGTCAGCTGTAGCTGTTGGATATTCAACTGCTGCTGCATTTGTTGCGGTTGTTGGGTTTGTGCCAGAAACATTAAATGTAGCTGTTTGTCTTGCGTATGCGCCACCGCTTACTTCTGTTCCTCCACCAGTATCAGATGGTGCTGAAGTATATAAGGCAACATGCAAAGTTGATGGTGCTGTAAAAGCATTACCACCAAATACATGTTCTAAAACTTTATCTTCTAAATAATCGCTAAATCCAGACATTTATATTCTCCTAATTGTTCTTCATATAATATATGTTTTTACCAGCTTTGCCATAAGTTTTTCTTCTTTGCATAAGAGATCCTTTGCCAAATTCTGCTTTTTCTTGTTGTAATCTTATTTCTTCTAAGGCTTTTTCAAACTGTGTTGTAAATAAAGGTATTCTTTCATCCTCCATTAAAAATACAGATGCGTGTTTTAAAGCGCCATACAAATATGCGTCTGGATGGTTTAGTGAAACAAAGTTTGTTGTATTACTATCACTCAAAGCATCTATCTTGCTGTAGTAAGTAAGTTGCAAGGTATAACTTGTATCTGGTGTTGGCGCTAATTCTAAACTTTTGTCAACAACTGCATAGTAAATTGGTTGACCGCTTGAATTGTTATTTGATTTTCTATATACATCTAATGATTCTATTGACTGTTGAAATAAGGGTCTAAACTCGTTTGATGTTATTTCTATGTTGATTGCTTCTAACCAGTCAGTTGGTAAAGTTAGATATTGTGCATCAGCTGTAGCTGTTGCTCTTTTGACCATATCTTTTGTTCTTAATCTTCTATTAAGTTCGCCCTCAGTTGCATCTATAAAAAAATCTAATTGATCTGTGAGATCTGATCTATTTAAAAAATTAGCTATGTTTGTTTTTAGTTCTGCGTATGTCATATTCTGCCTTTCCAAGTTCTAAATAGTCTATTATCAGGATCGTTTAGCCATTTTTTCAATGCTTTTTTATCATTGATTGATCCGTCTCTAACCATCTGTTGATATATTACCATAGGAATCTCTGCAACATGACGAAATTCTTTGCCTGGTTTGTACTCAGACAAATTTTTCACATAGTCTAGGGTGGGTTGTATGTTTTGTTTGGTATGACAAATCATCTTATCATCTTCTGTAGCAAAGATGTTTTTACTATTTTTAGAATAATCTAATACAGTTTTATTTGCCATAATAAAGTGTGGGGGCATACACCCCCACATTACTAAGTATTAACCGCCGTCAGTTGATGAAACTTTAACATCTGCAATAATACCGTGTGCTGCTTCATTCTTCATTTCAAGTCCGTATTCTACGACTATCATTTTAGTTTGAGCATCTCCGATTGTGCTTATGTCAATGGTTTCAAAATTTCTGAGGTATGATACACCAGCAAATTCTGGATCTAACAGATGAACTGCTTGTTCTCTACTTCTGTTTGATGGCACAACTTGTAGTTCGCCAAAATCACCTGAGTAGATAGATACAGATGCTTCAATAGTGTTTGCATCCACAAACTGTCTAGCCTGTGATCTACCTGTGAAACCAGAAATAACAGATTTGTTATATGGTCCGCACATTAAGATTGATGGTTCAGCACCACTTGTAAAACATTGTTGCTGTACATCTTTTAATAAGGCCTCAGTTAAGTCTCTTCTAGTACCATTAGTTCTAGCAGCAGAAGCAGATCCGTTAGCGCCGTCAGATGCTTTGTTCACATTGGTTTGATACCATGATTCTAAAGATCTAGTTTGTCTAACAGTTCCAGCTGCACCTGCGTTTTTAGCAATATTCTGTGTAAGGGCTTCTTCCATATCTCTTTTGAGGGCTTTTGCCATCAAAGCTAATTGGTGTGCCATTTCAGAATTCTTGCCAGCTGCATCAGATGCATCTTGCGATCCTGTTACTGTTGCATCTCTTGAAGAGATCATACATACATTAGATTCTCTGACAGTAGCAGTAGAAGCTGATCTACTTAACTCAAAACCCTCTAACTGTCCAGTTGAGGATGGAGTTGGTAAACTTTCTGTTTGCCAGTCAAAGACCACGTTACTTACATTACTTGTACCGACACTTGATAGAAAAGGTGTTTGCATTGGTGATATGTTGTAAATTATATCACTTAGCTGTTCCCTATCAGCGGTAGCAGTATATGTATCAAAAGCATTAGTTACTTTTGCCATTTTTTTACTCCTTAAAAATTATATTATTTTTTCAAATACTTTAGCCGCATCTGTAATTTTTCCAGACTTAGCCAACCTTTGTTTTGCTTTTACCACAGGAGTTGCCGTTTTTGGTCGGTTTGTTGTTCCAGGCCGTGCCACCTTTCTAGCTGGTGCTTTTTGTGTTGGTTTCTTCTTTGTGGCTGCAACTGTTTTAGAGTTTAACCAAGCATTTCTTAAACCAAGTAAAGCACGATAATCATAAACCTGTTGTATTTCTTGCGGCGTATATTCCAACGCTTTTATAGCATATTCACTAATAGCAGCTTTTTCTTTAGCAGCAACCTCTGGGTTCTGCCATTCTGGAATTAATTCAAGAAGTCTTTGATTGCCGTATTGAACTTGTTGTTTTATAAGTTCTTGCTGTTTTTGCAAATCCTCTTGTTGGATTCTTTGCTGTTCAGCGTTTACCGCATTTAATTTTTCTTTCTTTTCATCCCAAAGTTGCTTTTCGCGAACATAACCAACAGGATCATCCTTATAAAGTGTGTCCCAGTCTGGCTCGTTTGCCAATTCGCCCTTTAATTGGGCTTCCATCTTCGGTAACAACTGCGAATAAATCGCATCTCTTTGCGCTACTTCTTTGGCTTGCTCTTCAATAGTTTTTCGCTGTTGAGAGAGTTCTTGTGTTTTGCGCGTATAATCTTGCTGACGAGAATAGCCATTGATAAGTTCATCTTGCGTGACCTGCTGTTCTATTCCGTTTACATTAACTGTAAACATTTGAGGTTGCTCGACTTCCTCTTCAATATTCGTTTGTTCTTCATCTAAATATTCGTCCTCTTCTGTAGAATCTTCTTCAACTTCAACATCTTCTTCAAGATCTTCAGTTTCTACTTCCTCTACTTCAGGAACATTTTCGGTAGGTGTTTCCACCACCTCAACTTCTTCGTTTAATTGTTCTTCTTCCTTATCCTCTTCAGGGGTTAAAAAATTTTCAAACATAGCGGTAGTTGTTTCGCCAGGTGTTTTGAGTGCAGTCGGTTTGTCCGTTGTTGCCATATAAATACTCCTTTATTGTATTTATGAATATTTTAAACCAATATTCTACAAAAAGGGGATATTTATCCTATATTTCTTATTTTGTTAATGTGTGTTTTTGTGAGTTTACCTTTTTCTACCATAATTCGTAGATGTCTTTCAACTTCAGGTAAAAGTAATAGTGATCTATGTAAATCTTCTCTAATCTGTGTGTCTGTAATATCTCTGGTGTTTAACCAAATATTTGTATATTCGTTTTTAAGATTTTCAAGCGCTTCTTTGAAAACATCAGAATCTAATATGGCTTCAGCTTGTGCAGCTTTGACAGCTTCTTCGTGTGTGATGCTCATACAAATAAACCTGGTGTCATTCTTTCTATAGAAAAATTGCCACCATCAGGAAGTTGCGGTGTTTGTAAATTTAAAAGACCTTGTTCTAATTGCATCAGCCTATTATCGAAACCACCTAAATCTGGTTGTTGTACTGTAGGTATGTTTATTTGAGCAATAGCATCATTAATATCTTTTTGTGTTACAAATTTAGATAAGTCTGGCTCTGCCATCATGGGTATATCCTGTTTCATAGCAAATTGGTCAAAGTCTGGTAAATTCAAATCCTCTCTTATATTTTCTATTGAAAATATACCGCCAGTTGGTCCTTTTGGTATTAAGGCATCTATATCTTGTTTTGTAATAAATTTTGTTAGATCAGGTTCTCTTGCTTCTAATAACCCGCCAATATCTTCTTGCTTGATGAACTGTGAAAAATCAGGTTGTTGCGGTACTGGTATAAGAGAGTCAAGTTCATCACGCAAACCTTGTCGCAAAGCATCTACATCTATTTGAGGTACAAAATTAAACCCACCAAGAATATCTACAGGTGGAGGAAATCTTAAATTATCGGGTGGTAAAATCGTTATATTATCACCCATTCCACCACCAATTATATTTGGTGGTAGTGTTCCGTAATTTGGTGGATTGACAGCAGAACCTCCAGGTAAAAAAGCTGGATCGTCTGGAACACTAACTGGTGCTGTTGTTACTACAGGTGCGTTTAGTTGTGCTTGTGTAAAACCACCTGGTTGGTCAGGAGAAAAACTTACACCTGGCGCAATAACTTGCTCCATAGGCAAACCGCCAGCTATAGATCTTGCATAGTTGTAACCGCTTGCCATTGTAGGATCTACTGTTGACATAATGCTTGACAAGTTTTGTAGTCCAGTCCCATAGTTTGCATTATTGTTAGCCACAAAATCTGCAATACTAGATATATTGCTGAGAGGATCACTCATATTTCCAGATCCCAATGCTGCTATGTATTCTTGCGGATCAAATTCTATTGCCATAATATATTCCTGATTTGTTGTAAGTTTAGCAAAGATTTAAACCTCATGCCATTCTTTACCAACAAATAGTAATGCCTCTGCCTCTCTTCTTCTCACTAAACCTTGTAAAACTTTTCCGCCTGCTTTGTTCCATCTTTTTATTTGTGTAGGTATGTCGTTCCAGTCTTTATGCGTACTATTTAATACTTTTAATAATGTAGAGCTTTTTAAATTAGCTGGTCCAAGATTAAACACCCATGATACCAAAGCATCAAATTCGTTTTGTTTTAAATTAACCTCAACCAAGTTATTTATATAACCCTCGTACTCTTCCATTTCATGGAATAACAATTTATCTGCTTCTTCTTGGGTGAGAGTATTACCCTCTTTAACACCTTTAGTAGATCCATAGCCTATTGTCCAAACTCCTGCCGCACATTTATATGCTTCTAGTTCGCAGCCCTCAAACTTTTTAATTAGTGACAAACCCTCTTGTGATATATTCATATTATTACTCCCAAACTTTTGTTTTAGTACCGCCATCATAATCTACTGCTAAATCATTTGCTTTTAACAATTCTGCTACATTGCCTTGCGAACAAAATATGTCTCCAAGCACTCTGCCATATTTATCAGTACCATAAGATTTTAAGGTGATGTCACCTACTAACCACTCTTTTAATTTTGATTTGGCCTGTAACCCAAGCTCTTTTTCTTTTGTTCTATGCGGTTGTCTTTTGGTATTGATCCGTGATTCTGGAGTATCAATACCTGCAATACGAACAGATTTATTATGTAGTTGCACAGAAAAACCGAGATCAATAGTTTTTAAACGCACAGTATCACCATCAATAACTTTTTCTAAAGTTACTTTATAAACGAAAGCATCTGGACTTGTCATTTGTCGTCAGGCGTATGTGAAGCACCAAAATAAAACGAAATGATTGCACTAGCCAAACCGCCGAGATAACCAAGCACTAGATTTATAAGAGCCTCGCTGTTTTGCTCTGGTGGTTGTAGTGTTACTAAAAAGATATATCCAAGAAAACCACCTATAGTAAACAAACCAATAATTCTTGCAGTCCAGTCTTTACTAAACATACCTCTAGCATGTTGTTTATCTTGTGTTTCTAGTTGAAATACATCTACATCAAGTTCTTTCATTTGCACTTCAAACTCTTGTTCTGCTTTTTTAAGTTCTAACATTTGCTCTGGCGTAGCATTTTGTATTGCTTGTTGTATTGTTTTTTGATCGTTAGATACGCCCAATACCTCTGCTATTTTACCCATAGCCATATTACCTAGTGGACCGCCCATAGCTGAACCAATAGTAGGTGCAACAGCACCTACAATATTTTTTAATAAACCTTTCATATTAGACCAACATTGATGTTACAACTGCGATTGATAATGCGCCTAAAAATCCAAACACACCAAATGTTGCAGTTTTTATTGTTAAATTAATTCTAGTGATTTCTTCTTTGATATCTGAAAATTCATTGAAAGCAGTTTTCCAACGCTCATGTGATATTGTTTCTAGCTTTGTAAGCCTTTCTGCAACATCTTTGACTGTCATTTTTTTTATTGTCATCAAACTGTATAAATTTTTAAATAATCTTTTTTACCTTTTACTTTAATAGGTTGTAGTGATTTTAACTCAAAATCACAATTTTTTGCAGTATTTTCGCCAATCAGGATATCTTCACCCACATCCTTAGTAGCTGATTCTAGCCTTGCAGCTGTGTTTACAGCGTCACCAATAGCAGAATAATCAAACCTAGTATCTGATCCCATATTTCCAACTACTGCCTCGCCAGTATTTACACCAATACCAATAGCAACTGGTTCTGGTAAAGTTTTTTGTAATTGTTGTATAGCTGTTCGCATATCTTGTGCGCAAGCTACTGCTCTTTTTTCATGTTCGTCTATGTCAAGCGGTGCATTAAATATTGCCATACAAGCATCACCTATAAATTTATCTACCATACCTCCATGTGCTTGTATGCAAGTTACTTGCTCTGTCAAAACCTTGTTCATAATATCTGTAACTTGTTCTGGTGGTAATTTTTCAGATAGGTTTGTAAAGCCCCTTACATCTGTAAATAAAAATGTGCAATATCTTTTTTCGCCACCAAGTTTAAGCAAGTCTGGGTTATCTTGTAATTGTTTTACTTGTCTAGGATCAAGATAATGTTCAAATTGTTTTTTGATCTGCTGACGCAGTTTGTATTGTTTTTGATAGTTTAAATAGAAAGCAATAGTAGATGTAACTATTTGTGACACAAAAGTCCACGAAAAGTCCAATAAAATGCCTTTTTGGATGCTAAAAACTCCTGAGAAGCTCGTAGTGAGCAAGAAAAATACAACTATACTTGCGCCCTTAACTACATTGAAATAATTGATTGTGAGCCATGTCAGAGATACGAAAATTGCCAAAATCAAAATTTCGGCTGCTTTTGCCCAGTCTGGTATGTATGGTGAGTTTTGTATCAAGATTGACTCAGATAATGCAGCTTGGATCTTGTGAGGTTCTAGTAAACCAACTGGGGTAGCAATTTGTGGCATGACTCCGTTAGCAGTTACGCCAACAAATACAAACTTATTTGCAACATTCATTTCTTGTAATGTAGTTTGCTGAGTATCAACCCAGCTGATCCATTTGCGACCAAGACTATCTGTTTTAACTGGTGGTATTCCTCGTATTGATATTTCTTCTATACCATTATCATTAGTTTTTATAATGTAAGTTTTGACATCAAACAAGGCTTTATATATTTGTGTGCCAAAACTAGGAATCCAATCATTGTTGGGTGTTTTTACTAATAAAGGTATTCTGCGAACTAACTGATCTATGTCTGTGGGAGCAACGGCTAACCCTTGCAAAGCGTGTTTGGATAGTTGTGGTAGGTTCTCCTTTACTCCCAAAGAAATTATACCACCATTATCTTCGCCCATAACAACTGTGCCTGGTGTGTTGGGATAATTACCCTTACCATCTTCAAACATAGCTAAAACAGTTGGAGCAAACTCTAATGTTTCTGCAAAGATTTCATCACCGCCCAAACGATCAGCCTGAGGAAAACTGACCACCCATCCAATACCTATAGCGCCTTGGTTTATTAAATCAACTTGTATCTGTGCTAATCTTTGTCTTGGCAAGGGCCAGCCACCCTCACGCTCTATATCTGCTTCTGTGATATTTAGTATGACAAAATTACCAGATTCTTCTGGAGTCTGCACAAAAGTGTCATACACTTTTAATTTTAGTATTTCTGTTGGCGTGCTTTCAAAGATTATAGGTAGCGCAAGTATTATAAGTAATGGTAATAATAGTTTGTTCATTTAATTACTTTGCGTGATAGTAATAACACTATCACTTCCGCCGTTTATTTTTATTATATTAGATACTCCGTCTTGTATCAAAATAACTGTATAAGCATTACTGCCATCTAAATCTACTCTGACGCTTTCATTTACTTCTCTGCGTAAACTAACAACATTACCTGTAATCAAAGCAGTAATCTGTGTATCTGGATCTTTACCAAGCAAAGTACCTGCTATTTGTGTGCTAGTAGCTTGTGCTAACTGATCCTCTTCTTCTGCAACGGCTAGTGCATCAAGCACATTTAGTAAATCTTCTAAGTAGTTTACATCAAGGTAATTTATATCAAGTTCTGTAAAGTCTAAACTATCTTCTTTTAGATAATCTTCTGCAAGATAATCTATATCAAGATCGTTAAAATCAAGTACGCTATCTGTTTGTGCTGTTGTAGCTTCCTCTTCTATAACTGCTTCTTCTTTAGGTGGTGTTACGATCAACATATTATCTATAACATCAAGTGTCAGATCTAATACTACTGGTTTGGTTGGTGTTGATTCAAAAACGCTTACAGTAGTTGCCTGGTAAGGTTTGTTTAGTGTTACTGTTCCCATGCCTGTAGTTACTAATATCTCACCACTTGATAAACCATATTTATCAGGCAAGAGAATAATTAAACTACGACCAAGTTCATCAACTGTGGCCGTAAAATCAGTTCCACGAATAGCTATATTTGCTGTAGGTGTTTTAAGTTTAATGTTTTGTTTGTCTATACGATTTAGATTTCCTGTGATGAATCTGGCTGTACCAAGTCCAAAGGTAAGTGCCATCTTTGATTTACTTGGGTCAGGATCATAGATATATTCATCTATTAGCAGTTCTGAAAACTCTGTGAGTTTTACAACAGAATCATCTAAAAAGGTGATAGCCATACGGCCATTTTTTGTTATCGCTTCATCATTACTTTGTATAGCAAAATCAAGATCAGCATTGTAGGTTTTATCTCTGACTATTTGCGCCGAGCCGTTAAGTTCAGATATATCCCCAATACTAGCAGCTTGTGCTTGTACCTTGATCGTTTTGGATGACGCAAACAGTAGAAGCAGCAGTACCAGAAACGGATATAATTTTAAGCCAGTCATTATCTTGTGTACTCAGTTGTGAGATATTAAAAGTTCTTGAACCGCCAGTATGATCTAACCAAAAATATCCACCTGCTGAGGCATTAACACCTGTACCTGTATAAGTTACTGTATTATCAGAGCCATCTATATCCATGTAGTTAGTAGCACCATCAATATTTATATTTGATGTAACTGTGTTATTTGAGCCATTAATAATCCAGTCCAAGTCAAGTGATGCAGCTAATGCTGTTGTACCTTGATTTAATGTAAATGTATTACCGCTACCTGTTACATCAACATTTTGGTTTGAGCCGTCAGCACTATAAGTATCTGTAGGATCTACCTGGATAGTAAATGTGTTAGTGCCGCCATCAAACTCGTAGAAACCTGTAAATGTGTCAGCAAATATATCACCAAGAAATTTGTTAGTTGCACCAATCATGTTGATATCTAAAGTCATAGTGTTTCCATCCAAATCAAATGCGTTTACACTACCTGCTGTGGAGTTAAGTCCACCAATAATATTAGATATACCTAGTTGTTCTAGGTCTATATTTGCACCAGTACCAGACTGATCTACATATATTTCGTTGTCAGCCGCGTAACTTGTCCATGCACTCAGCATCACAAGTAGGCTTATCAATTTTATTTTCATCATGTAATTCTACTCCTTGGTCTGTATTTTGTAAAATCCAAAAACCCCGATCATAACCAGACTGAATTATTTCTAATACACCGCCCTCAATCGCTTTCATTAGTGCTATAGTTGATGATTCATTTCGCGCGTTTCCTAGTTCTATTTCTACAAGTTCGGTATTTGCTTCAATAAACCTAAATACATCCTCAGATTTACCATAGCTAAATATAGTCTTTTGACTTAATACTTCAAGCAATACTTCGCCTGTAGCTACAGACACCATTCTAAGCGAAACTGTAATATTATCCTCTCTATACTGTACGCTGTTACCAATTCCTAAGTATCTAGCACCTATACCACCAGATTCTAGGTTAGCTTCGTAAGATATAACAGCACCCTCTATCAATATACCAGCAAACAATAAAGGTCTTAGTGCTTTCTTTTTCTCTTCTTCAGTTGCGGTTTGCTCTCTTGCGGATCTTATAAGCTGTCGTTCTTTGGTTAGGTTATCTAGTCCTACTCTTTCAACTACCCTAAAAAACTTTCCGTTACCAGCGTGTTTTAAGGCTCTTATAAGTAGTGCGTTTGGTTGTTGTGTTATGGCCGTGCTAAATAAAGCAAACTCGCTGTTGCTTTTTCTTTGACCAGTTTGATCTGTAAAAGCAGTTGGATATACAGCAACAACAGGACTAACCTGTGGTATAGGTACATTTTTAAGTTCTACAGATTGTAGATCTTGTATTGATACTATGTCTTTGCTTGAAAATCTTTGTTCGTAAGTATCTTCGTACTGGTCAAATATAGAACAGCTAGAAAGTGAAAGTACCAATAGGTATTGTAATTTCTGTAACTGTGCCATCTGCTTCTGTTATTTTTAAGGTTAATGTTACGCCATCACTTGTATATTCAATAGTGTTGCCCTCTAGTGTTATTGTACCTGCATTTTGTGGCGTTTCTCCAAACAGATTGTTGACCAACTGCCTAGACAACTCTGCATATACTCTTGATTCTAGGTTACGCATAAACCTAGCTAATGTGCTGTTTTCTTTTTCTCTTTCTATTTCATCTTGTAAGGCTTTGATTTCTTCTTTGATAGTTAGCTTACGGCTAAACTCTTGGTTCTCTATTGTTAGATAATGAGAGGATGTACCTACACCATTAAAACTAGGTGACTTAAACTTGTGTACTATTTGGTCTGCTTTGACATTTTCTACAAAAATTCCAACACACAAAAGTATGCCTATAACAGCAACTATTTTAATTATTGTATCTTTTTCTTTTTCCGAAAATTTAATCTTTCCTTTGGTCATCTCTTTCTGCCTTTGCTATTTTTTCTATATCAACTAAATTTGGTACGCCTAACAAAGTTTTTAACAACACATCTTGTCTTATACTTTGATTGTCAACGGCTCTTACTCTGTCAATTAGACTGACAATAATGCCATATTGACTATCTAACTTTGTGCTGACTCGCTCTTCCATAGTGTCCAAGCTAGTCTGGACTTTTTCATCTAAGGTATCTAACTTAGTTTCCATACCATCAATGATTCTGTTTATCAGTTTCCAAACAAAAACTCCAAGACCTAAAGCTGCGGCTATCGGGAAGCCAACTTCGGTAATAAGAGCAACAGCATCACTCATTTATGAGTTTTTATAACTTCAAAGTCTGCTGTTTGTGAAGCGCCTTTGTGTGGCACAAACTTACCTTTGTTTTTCATCAACTTGTAAGATTTACCAACTTTCATAAAGTGGTAGCCTTTTGGTGCTTTTACTTTCATTACTTTTTCTTTTTCTTTTTAGTTCTTAGTTTTGCAAAATCAGCCCCAGTAATTTTATTACGAGGTTTTGCTACCCGAGCAAGTTTTTTTTGTTTTGGTGAATATTTTTTAAAAGGCATGATTATTTACCCTTTTTCTTTTTGCCTTTTTTCTTTTTAGGCTTCATTGGTTTTCCGTATCCGTATCCTGGCATGTTACTTCTCCTTTTTCTTTTTAGTTGTTTTTTTAACTCTAACAGTTTTATAAGCCTCATTCACCTTTGGTGTGGACTTATCGTCAGGTATGTATTGGCCTTTTTTGTTTCTGGTTCTAACTTGTACCTGTTCTGTTTTAGTTAGTTTACCCCATAAGTTACTAAAAAATTTCATAATATTACTCCTATTTTTTTTTAATAATGGTTTTTACATTTGTTGGTTTACCACCAACGCCTTGTTTTACAGCCCGCTTTCTTCTTACTGCACTAGCTATTTGTTTTCCAGTCATCTTAGCAGCTTTTGCTTTGGGTACACATTTCGGATATTTTCTTTTGCGATCAGATTTAAGTTTTGATCTACCACATTTTTTATAGCCACCACCTTTTTTAGGTGCGCCAATATCTACCCATTCTTCTTGAAACCACTCTTTCAGTCCTTTGGCCATTATCTATACCCGCCGCCTCTTTTCTTATATTCACGAACTAACCAAGCATTTGCATAAGCACTTGGATAAACTTTGAACTTTCTTTTTGCTTCAGCCTTTACTCTGGAATATAGACTAGGGTTTGTAGGAGTTGGACCTTTTTTCTTTTTTGCCATAATAATTTACCAGTTTTTACAAGACCAATATCTTGCGGTTAGTTTACTTGGTGGACTTGTGTCACACTTATGTCTAGCCCTAAAAGATTTTCTTCTGGCAGGACTGTTTTTTTTGATTTTCATGTTTGGATCGCCAAAACGAATAAGTTTTGTTTTGTCACCTTGTTTTGCTAGAACAGCAAACTTCTTTGATTTACTAGGCGTTCTTTTGGGTTTGTTGTAACCGCTAAATCTTTCGCCTCTGTATGTAATCGCCATTAATGTAACCTCTGTTCTTCAATAAAAATCACTTTTGAATCTTCTTTTATCTCACCCCCAGATAAAATTGTCAAAATTTGTAACGCATGATTCTCGTCTTTGGCCATTATATCTCTTGCTATATAAACTAGATCGCCCTCGCGAACTTCTAAATTATATATTTTGTGTTGGCACATTATTTGTAAACAGTCCTTGGGCTTGATTCTTTGCAGTCTGTCTTATGACTTCACGATCTCGCTCCATAATAGCGTTGATTTCAGCGATATTGACTTGTGATCCGTACTTACCTTGCAGTTCTATTGCTTTCAATCGGATCTGGGCTTCTTCTATATCCCTTTGTCTGTCATCATCCATTATGATTTTCATTCTGTCTGTTTCAGCGTCTATGATTGCTTTTTGTGCTAAGTTTTGCGCTTTTTGTGCTTCAGCAGTAGCTAAAATTTCTTCCGCAGACGGCTTTTGTGCTTCTGGCGGGGTGGGTGGTAGTGGCGGAACTTCTGTATTTATAAACGATTGTGCGTCTTGGAAGCCTGCCATTTCGATCATTCTGGTCAATGTATTGGCATATTGTTGTAAACTTACCAAAGGATTACTAGGTCCTAGTGTTGTCATTATTTGTTCTTGTTTGCCTGCTAAAGAACTAAGAACTTGAAACTTTTCTTCATCAGATGACTTAGATATAGCCACATTTACAACAATATCCTTGTCATTATCCCAATATCTAGGATCAACTGGCACAAATTTGCCGTTTAATCTAAACACATCTTGGGCGTTTTGGTGCTTAACTACCAATGAATTGACTGTTTTGAACATGGTTTTAAGACCGCCCTCTGCAAAATGCCTGCATATTAGTTCTACTCTGCCTTGCGCACCGCTCATAGTTGCTGATACAGCTGCTTTTGTCGTAGATTGTAGGGCATCTGCGTTCAATCCAGCACTAGCCTTTGATACGCCAGTTCTGTTTTCTTTGGCTTCGTCTAAATAACCTAGAACAGGAAAAGCCTCTTTACCCACAAAAGGTACAGCAAAAGGTTGCACCATGCCTGGCGCTCTCATTCTTATTGGTTGTCCTATGTCTGTGTTAAGTACATCATCAATATTAACTTGACCCTCAACAATACCCATTCGTGGGAAGATTGAATGACCAAGCGAGTCTAAAGTATCACGCATAATCTGTGATTTAGCTGCCTGTATCGGTTTAAGATAGTCAGCTGGACATGAGCCAATAGCTGTATGCGGTTCTGGATCAGGACAGAACATACATATTGGTAGTTCATCCCATTGTTCTACCATCAAAACATGAAGTCCGTCACCAACAGTACACACTCTTACACGCTCGTCTATGCCGTCATTGTCAAAATCATAAAATAAATAATGCTCAACATACAAGACATCTTTGCCACCAGCATCATTTCTATCTGGGTAAACTAAATTGTCATAAGGGTTTCTAGCTTCTTGTTCTTCGTAGCTTTGCGGATCAAGTGCGCTACCGCCATAGCCAGCATATTGCATCATTTCTTCTTGGTCATACCCCATAGCAACTAAATCAGATACAGACTTAATCATGCGGTGTGCAACATAAGATGAAGATTCTAAATCTCGTGCGTGTCTTGATATTAAGATCTCTTCTGGTGGTATTGCTTCAATACACACTTGATCTTTTGGCATGAGCCGTCTGATAGTCATGTCGTAACTGGTAGGTATTTCCTGAGTAACCTCTTCTTGGGTTACAGGATCAATCGTAGTAATAGATTCTTTGGTAGCTTTTTCTTTTAGTACCTCTACGTTTTTATCAAGTATCAAGGCTTGATAAGACTGCGGATCTAAGTCTGTGTATTCGTGGGTGCTAGCCATAACACTGTCATCCCAGAACACTTTAACGAAGCCTGTCTTTCTCACAAGCGCGTCTTTAAATACTTCATACAAAACTTTGAAACCAGGGTTCTTTTGTTGGATGATGTAGTTGATATAGTCTGTTTGTTGTTCTGCTAGTGGTATATCTTCTGGACCTTTTGGCACAAACTCTACAATTTTTTTAGTGCCAAAGAATGTTCGCATAATGGAGGGCAACATAAACAATACGCTCTCTCTAACATCTGTTGACACAAACTCAGACTGCACACTTGATGTGCTGCTTGGCTCTGTACCTAAATAATATTCTGTTGATTCGGCTCTGTCTGCGCCTACTTGATGTATGAAGTCTTTGGCATCATCCATTTCTGATTTGATGACACCAACAAGGTTGAGCATATTTGTTTCTTCCTCAACAGCAGCTTTCATATCTTTTTCTTTAATTTTTTCTGCCATGTTACCCTACTCGTATAATTCGTGATTTAAGTGGTTTTTTAAAATTATACCCTAAAAAACTTGTGCTACCACCAAAACTTGCAGCTGAACTTGCCATAGTCAAAGCCAGAGCGTCAGCCTTATCAGGGGATTTAATGCCACGCTTACGCATTTCTTCTTTGGACTCTATTTTAATTTTGCCTGTAGAAGTATATTTATACAAAGGCGCAGCAAGTTCAGCTACCAAGTCGTCATCTACGGGTAATCTACAGTCGCGTTGTGAAAGATAATCTTTGATCGCGAACCATAACTCAGCACGCAAATTCAAATAATTTTTTTTACTTGATGGTGCTTCGGCAACATTGATACCGCGCACGGGTAAGTTTTGTTCTGCCAGTCTGTCCACCACGCCCGCGCCGAGTCCAATGACATCAATCAATATTTCTTGTGGTCGCTCTATCGCGGTGCAGTCGTCATACTTATTTTTTATTACGCCGCATAGTTGCATCAGATCCATAGACTTAAACGAGGTTATTTCCATAACATGGTTTCCTTGTCTGACACATAGCGCGGAGTTGTCACCGCCAAAGCGCGCGACATCCAAGCCCCAGATAATTGGTTCGTTGGCAGCAAGCGCAACATCCCTGTCAATCGCGGACTTGATAAGATCCATTGCTATTACTGTATCGTCATCAGCTTTTGGAAACTCGCCCATTACCTCCACGCGCGCGACAGTTGAATCTTCGCCATACTGCTCAATCATCTTTTGAAATAACTCTTTGTCTGTACCCTCAACATTACGCGAATCTATTTGTTGGTTTTTCCAGAAAGAGCGCTTACTGTTGAAACTATCGTAGAAAGGCCCTGTGTTTCTTCTAGGGTTAGAGAATGTAAACCAATACCTGTTTCGCGTGGGTTCTGAGAAGAAACCCTCTGATACGCTGTAGATGGGAGCGGGGATACCAGATGCTTCATCCATGATTAAACAAACGCCGTATGACGAGTGGATGCCTGCAAACGCGTCTGGATTCTCCTCGCTCCAAAGTTGTGCTTGCGCGTAATAGTAACCTGTATCTATTTTTAAGTCTTTGATAAGTGCATCTTCAAACCACCCTGCTGGTTTTATCGTGGTGGCTGTTTTGGTAAACCAATGCGAGTTGATTGCGAGTGTGAGCCATTTACCAAGTTCCGCCCATGTTCTTGATCTAAGCTGTTGTTCTGTGTTGGCTGTAACAATTATGGTTGATCCTAGTCTGGTAGAAAGCATCCACATAATAATCCAAGCTACCAAAGCTGATTTACCTATACCACGGCCAGAGGCTACAGCAAGTCTAAACATTTCTGGTAAATCAAGCGCGTTGTTGCGCTCTATGTGTATTGCCATTTCTCGCAAAATTTTTTCTTGCCACTTCCTTGGTCCACTAAAGTTTTCAAGGGGGGTGTCCTTTTGTTTCCATGGGAACACATACTTGACAAAGTTTACTGGATTATCTTTGATTGGTCCTGACCAGATTTCGGTCATCAATTCTTTTTCTTGTTTTACTCCGTATTTCATAATAAAAATTTAGTTATAGTGTTATACATATATCGCACCCCCACGCGCAATCAAGGGGGGGTAAATTTGCATCTGTAAGAGAGAATTGCATATTAGTTAAGAGGGAGAAAAAACTAACATTACAAACTTACCCCGTATTATCTATATCGCTACCGCTTGCGCGCTTGCGCGGGGGTAACTCTGGCGTTGGCGCGTGATCTATGACGCGCGCGCGTGCGCTGTCCAGGATGCCAGCTAAATTTAAGTTATGATCTACTTGCGTTTTCTCGGCCCAAGTATCGCGATCAGCTGACTTTAAATAGAATTGAATTGAGTTGAAGTCTCCGTCCTCTATCTTTTCCATTAGCTTACTCGTTGCCAACTGTAAACCTTTCGCTCTTCCCCTGGCCAAACTATCCGATAATTCAGAATTTTTTTTGTTTCTATGTTTGTTGAATGTATCCCAACCAACACCAATAGACCTGCAAATATCCATGATACCAAGATTTAAACTAGCCAGATATTCGACCCTTGCATGATCAATGATGATAGGTTTGCGTCCGCGTTTTTTAGGTGTTTTTGTTGTCATATTCCGATTAATTATATCTTATATAGCCTGTTTTTATGCTATTTATAAAGAAATATACATAAATATTGAGGATTATTGTTGACAATAGAGTAATTGTATGGATAATGATACTTACATATTAATTAAACGGAGAACTAATATGAAAACAATCAAACTTACTGACAGACAAATAGATGTACTTGTTGACTCATTAATATATATGGGTACTGAATGGGCGTATTCTTCTGATCCTGAAAGTCTAAATTCTCATTACATACAAGATGATGAAAGAAAAGAATTACGAAACAAAGTCAGAATTGCCAGAAACATTATGGCCAAATTAGGTTACAGCAAAAACAATTTTTAAACGGAGAATAAATATGAACGAAACTTACACAGAAGATTTAGGACAATTTGGTTCTAGAGAACTTAAAGAAGCAAGTAAATTAATATTAGCTATTGATAATGGATTACCAGATGATTTTTATAATGATGATATAAAAATAGGATTTAATAAAGTTTCTGGTTATGTATTTTTAACAAATGCTGATTTACAAGTAGCTATGTATGATTCAGAAAGTGATGAATTATATAGTCATTATTCAACACCATACGAGGGCAAAGAGGGATCTTATGAGGAACTATTACAAGAATATGATGATATGCACCCAGAAGATCAAGAGTTTATGAATGAAATTAAGCAATACAATAGAGAGGTAACCAATGGCTAACCCAAAACACATAAGCACGCACATAAACAACTGGTTTAAGGCTAGGTTCTTTAACCACCTACTACACAAATACAAAGCCAAGTCATTACATGACTTGCATGTAAGAATGTTCAACGAACTAGAACAAGAAATCTATTTTAAGATCATAAACAAAAAGCGAGGTAATTAATTATGGAAAAATCATATAGTTGGTTAGAGTTAGCAAATATGCCAGTATGTTGTATGTGTTGTGGCAGTAGAAATGTAGATGAGCAAAAAGACAAATGTTTAGACTGTGGTTCTACTGAGGGATTATGGGCAGATGAAAGAACAAAGGAGCAAGACTAATGAAAACATTAGACCGCAGAAGAATAGCTAAACACTTGCGCCATTTACCAGACTGGCGCTTGAAATGTTTATTATATTTATTTAGAGCGCGCTAATGTCTAAAGGCTCACAACCAAGACCGCACGACAAAGATAAGTTTAATAAGAACTTTGATTTAATATTTAACAAAAGAAAGGGAGTAAAGAAAAGTGATAACAAAAAAACAATTAGAAAATAATAACTGGACTGTCTTACCAAAGGGAGTTTGGTTTGGCGTTGACTATGCTGAATCTCACAAAGTAAATGTATTAGATATACTTACTGATTTATTAGATTTAGATACAAACGCAGAGGGATACAATTTTGTAGTATGTGCATATAAGGAAGAAACAAACCATGACAATGCTTAACTTCCTCTGGGATATATTCATAGCTTTTGCGGTAGTCTTATCGCTCACGGCCATAATATTAGTAGTTATAGATCGGAGATAAACAAATGCGCGGGTAGGTTAATTAACTCCGTATGTATAAACTAATTAGCCACCTCTTTGCCCGCGCGCCTTACCGCACACCCCCGCACAACTACTCGCGCACCAGGTCAATTAAACCAACCAATAAAAAATGTTTCCTACCTTTCGCTTGCGAGCGCCTGAGTCTTTTCTGCTCACCCTCTAACACACACCAGATAATTTCTTGATCTATTAACTCACCCACACCGCGCCCCGCAGTTTTTCTATTTACCCCTGTCATCTTTGCATAGTAACTTATCGCATCATGCGAGGACCAAGTTTCATAACGCCAGCGCTCGCACAAAGCCCACAACATTAACTTCGCGCCTACGCTCAACTCCGTCCTCCCGCACTCGCGCCTAAACCAGGCCCACACAATTGATCTTACCCGCGAAAAATCATTGTCCTTTCGCGCAAGCGCTATCGGAACTAACGTGCCTTTGCCCTCTGCTTCCGCGCGCGCTGTGATCCACCAATGTTCCTTATCAACTGCATTAAATCTTTTCATACTTCTTTTCTCTGTGCGCCTCCGCGCCTGGAGT
>VMHT01088009.1_pt1 | contig 21283 bp, 9 predicted proteins | sample 4693611 | NCBI WGS metagenome assembly VMHT01 (sample SAMN12280063, study PRJNA550983) | marine metagenome | isolation source: seawater sampled from same location over 5 years 0.02-0.2 micron viral filtrate | place: USA: collected off the coast of southern California halfway between the port... ...
CCATATTCTGCTTTAGCCGCTTGGTTTAAAACAGATGAAGGCATGGAGATTTACTCCAATATTGAAAAACGATTAAACTAATTAATCACCATAGTAGAGCAGCCACTCTTCGGGGTGGTTGCTTAACTATAAAAATATAACAATGGCAGTAAGTATAGACACGGTATATCAAAAAGTTTTAGCAATAGCTAACAAAGAACAAAGAGGCTATATTACGCCGATAGAATTTAACTTGTTTGCAGAACAAGCGCAGCTAGATATATTTGAAAATTATTTTGATGATTTAGATCAAGCGCAGTTAACTAAAGGTATATCTACAGAATACGGTGATATGGTAGATACATTAGCTTCTAAAATAGCACCGTTTCAACAATTTGATGTAGCTATGTCAGCTATAGCAAACACAAATGAAGTAACACTTCCAGTATCTACAGCTGTGCATAGATTAGGTACAGTTTTTTATGAAGTAAGTTCAGATAACTTTATTGAAGTAGAACGCGTAGAAATAAACGATCTCCGCATGATGCAGCAAACAGGTTTATTTAAACCTAACGCTAACAGGCCGGTATACGTTTATAAGACTAATACTGTACTAAAAATATTTCCTTCTGCAAATACACCTAGCTATGCTACTTCTAATATATCATGTAATTATATAGCTAAACCTACTACGCCATACTGGAATTATGTTGTTGTGCCTCAGTCTGCTGGCGGTAACGAATATCCTTTACATGATTCAACTAATACCGTAAACTTTGAACTACACCCATCTGAAGAAGATACATTAGTATTCAAAATACTAGAGCTTGCTGGTATACTATTAAACAAACCAGGTTTAGTAGGTATAGCCGCAGGTAAAGATAAAGATAATAGAAACGTACAAGTAGCACAATAATATGGGATTATTTGAAGGAACAACAGGAAATTATTATCAAGGAACAGATAATACTCAAAATACAGCTGATGATACTCAATATGGGAATTATCAGTTCACTTCATTAGAGCATATTATAAATCAATTTATATTAGCTTATGTTGGTGAAGAAAAACTATTAAGTAAAGTTAGAAGAGCTGACGTAGCGTTTCACGCGCAGAGAGCTTTACAAGAATTTAGCTTTGATGTTTTTAAATCTACTAAAGCTCAAGAAATAGAAGTGCCTGCAACTCTGCAAATGGTACTGCCTCACGACTATGTTAACTATGTTAAGCTATCATTTTCTGATGGCGCTGGTATTAAAAGAGTAATAACTCCAACTAGACTTAGTAGTAATCCAGATGCTATAACTCAAGGCGCTGATGGTAGCTATACACTCAGCACTGATGAAATACAAACGTCAGACTCTGATACTTGGACTAAATATAAAGGATCACAGCCTGCAGAAAATCAAACCGCTAATTATGACTATGACGACGACATATACAATGACATTGTTGGTCAGCGTTACGGTATAGAGCCAAGTGAAGCTCAAGTTAATGGTAATTTTTATATTGACGATAAAAAAGGCAAAATACATTTTAGCTCTAACTTATCTGGTAAAACAGTTATATTAGATTATATTAGCGATAGCTTAGGTACAGACGCTGAAATGCAAGTGCACAAGTTTGCTGAAGAAGCAATGTATAAATACATAGCGTATGCTATACTGACTACCAGAGCTAATATACCTGAGTTTATAATACAAAGATTTAGACGTGAAGCTTTTGCTACAAAAAGAACTGCTAAGCTTAGATTATCAAATATTAAGTTACAAGAAATAGTACAGCAATTAAGAGGTAAAGCTAAACATATAAAACACTAATACATGCCTGAATTAAATAGAAGTTTTATTAAAGGCAAAATGAATAAAGACCTTGATGAAAGGTTATTGCCGCCTAACGAGTATAGAGATGCTATGAATATTAGTGTTTCAACTTCAGAAGACTCTGATGTTGGTGCTATTGAAAACTTATTAAGCACTAAATTTTTAGATAACACTATTTTTAAAAAGCCAAAAAACATCAAAACTACCGGAGGTAGATACCAATTTGATAACGTTGAGTCTTTATATACAGGCGCTAAAAATCTTGATAGAGTAACTTTTGCATATTCACCAGCTCAAGTTGTTGGTGTTAAAGAAGATACTACTACTGATAGAATTTACTATTTTGTAAAAGACGCTGCTGGTCCTGTAGAAAGCGCTAGTTCAGATGGAACAACTTTTTACGCTGGAATAAGATCTGATTGCATATTTGAAGCAACTCCAAATGAAGCGTTTTATAGATTGCCTGGTCAGTCTATACTACCAGTATTTACTGATGTTTACGAAGTTAGATTAAGAGTAGCTAACTATACTTCTTCCGCTACAATAAACGGCGCTAGCAATTCTGGTGTTGATTATAACGGCATAGAGGTTGGCATGAAAGTAGATGCTATAGATGCTAGTGGAAATAGCGTTTGGCTTGGTCAGTATGACGATGTAGAAGTAGTAGGTATAGGAGTCGACGACTTTACTAATGAGAGTACTAACCATGTTCAAATAACTACCAACAAGGCTACAGTTTTAACTAGTGCTCAATTTGCCGCTGGTGTAGTTTTAGTTTTTACAAAGCCAAAAATATTAAACTTTGAATCAGGAACAGAAGCATTATATACTGATGCTAACGGTAGTGAGATACTAACACCAACGCCAACTAATATAATAACAGCTATAGATATATTTGACGGTATGCTGTTTTTTACTGACGGAAGAAATGAACCTAAAAAAATAAACATTGAAAGATGTTTAAAAGGTACTATAAGCGGAGCTAATCCAGGTGGTATATTTAATACTACACATTTAATGATTCCAACTTCAAGCGAGTCTAGTTTAGATAATAACTTTTGGAACGCTATATATAACGAAAGTGCTGATGGCAATGCAAGCGTAGACGGTACTGCAGAGAGATATAATACGCCTATAAAACTAGAACATGTTTCAGTAATGAGGCCTGCACCTATTACGCCGCTTAGAGTATTAGCTACTGATAACTCTAGAAATACAAACTTTTTATTTGCTTCTACTACAGCTATAACGACTGGTGCTATAAACTTAGGATCTGGTGGACTAAACGCTACAGTAGGTAATGAAGTAGCGATTAACACTACTCAGGCTAATGCCTTTGCTATTGGTGATGACGTTTTAGTTACTGACCATGGCGATGCAGCTATATTTCTTAGAGGTACTATAGTTGACTTAACAGGTAATACTTCTTCAGACTCAATAACAGTATCTGTGACTAGCATTGGAGGTACGCTTGATAACGCAAACGAAGATTATACAATAACTAGAGTTGCTAGTGAAGATGAAAAACTATTTAAAGAAAACTTTGTAAGGTTTGCTTACAGATATGTTTATCCTGACGGTGAAGTTTCTTCTTTATCACCATTTACAAATCCTGTTTTTTTACCTAGAACATACTCTTATGATTCTAAAGAAGCCTTTAACAAAGGTATGGAAAACAACATTTCGTTTTTTAAATTACAAAATTTTGCGCCAGCAAATATGCCGCTAGACGCTGTCAGTGTAGACATACTTTATAAAGAAGACGTATCATCTAATATTTATTTTGTTAGAAATATAAAAGGAAATAAGCTTTTATCTACAAATGCTTTAGGAAACAATTTAGGATTTAACGATAGTGAATTTGACGCAGAAGGTTTTATTTGCGAAACTTTACTTTTAGATTCTACTTATGTAGGTTTAGGAGCTAATCAGTGGGCTACTGCTATTAACAAAGGCAGCATATCTATGGACGCGGAGCAATTTGGATCTACTATACCTTCTAATCAACTATTAAGAAGTTATGACAATGTTCCGAAAACAGCCAAGTGCCAAGCTATAAGCGCGAATAGACTGATATACGCAAACTACACTCAAGCTTATGATTTAACTATAGATGAAGTTAATTCTGACGGTGGTAGAAAAACATTAAGACCAGAGATAAATTTAGCCATAAGAAACTTAGGTGGCGTTAGCGCTGGTACGCCTAAAGAGTCTATAAAAAGCCAAAGAACTTACCAAGTTGGTGTAGTGTATAAAGATTTTTTAGGAAGAGAAACGGCTGTGTTGATTGATAAAAATAGCTCTTTAACTTCGTCTATAGATTTATCCGATCAGCATTTAAAGTTGCAAGCTACTGTAAATTCTTTAGCGCCTAATTGGGCTACGCATTATAAGTTCTATATTAAAGAAACTTCAAATGAATACTATAATTTAGTTTTACATAGATCTTATAACTTTAACGGCGCTGCAACAAGTTTAGGCGAAGACGCTGGTGATGTTGATAATAAGTTTGTTTATTTAGCTTTTAATTCTTCTGATAGAAACAAAGTGCAAGAAGGAGACTTTTTATCTATCAAAAAAGCAAGAGACGGTGGAGCTACTACTTACAAAACTGTAACTAATAAAATAAAAGTTCTTGATATAAAAAATGAAGCGCCAGAGGGTACTGAGCCAGCAATAAGTCAAACTGACAAAGAAGGAAAGTTTTTTGTTAAAGTTAAAAATATAACTGATCTTTTGTCAGGAAATAACACAGGAGAACTAAACGATAGTAATAGTCCTACTGGCACTGCAGCTAGTCCTGCAACAACAGACGCTGCTATATTTGAAGTGTTACCATCACCTGACAGAGATGTTAACTTATACTACGAAGCTAGCCAATGCTACCCTATAGAACTTACAGAAGAAACTATACATGAGTGGGTTAATCCAGGTGATGAAGTTTTTGGCTTTGATTATGTAGCTAATGCAGCTAGCTCTGTTAAGCTTACTTCAGAAAAATACAATACAACTAGTACTAATTATGACACTGCCGCTACTTTATTTGTAAATACCATAACTTTTGATCACGCTAAACAGGCTTGGGCTTTGACTTTTAAATCTGTTAATGGTGACGCTCCTAGCGCGCCAAACGATGCTTTAGGTGGAGCTTTTACTTTTCAAAATAATTCTTATTTAGGAACGCTTCACTTTAAGCAAAAAGACGGGTCAATTAACGTTTCTGAAATACACTTTGAAAATGATACTGGTTCTTACAACAACAGTGCTTCTGGAGCAGATAATACTACAGTATTTATAAAAAAGTTTACACATCCTCAAGGCGCTGGCAATACAGCTGAAGAAGCTACAGTTGTTTTACCTTGGTTTAACTGCTATAGCTTTGGAAACGGAGTAGAGTCTGATAGAATACGAGATGATTTTAATGCGCCTACTATAGCTAACGGCGTTAAAGCTTCTACTGTATTTGAAAACTATAAAGAAGAAAAAAGAGAGCATGGCTTTATATTTTCTGGAATATACAACTCTACATCAGGAATAAATAGGTTGAATCAATTTATACAAGCAGAGCCTATTACAAAAGACTTAAATCCAGTATATGGTAGTATACAAAAAATTGTAGCTAGAGATACTGATATAGTTGCTTTGTGCGAAGATAAAATATTGAAAGTTTTAGCTAATAAGAACGCTTTGTTTAACGCTGATGGTAATACAAACGTAACTTCAAACACGCAAGTTCTTGGTACAGCAATACCTTTCTCAGGTGAATATGGAGTTTCTAATAATCCAGAGTCTGTAGTTGTAAGTGGCTATAGAGTTTATTTTACAGATAAATTTAGAGGTGCAGTTTTAAGATTATCTAACGATGGACTAACGCCAATATCTGACTATGGCATGTCTGATTATTTTAAAGACACGTTAAAAGACGCTTTAGTTTGTATAGGTAGTTTTAATGATAGGCTAGGTGAATATGATTTATCTATACACTCTAATCTTAGCAGAGGTACAACAAGCCTTTCTAATACACAGCCTAATACTAAGACTGTAGACACAATATCGTTTAACGAAAAAGTTAATGGTTGGTCTAGTTTTAAATCTTACGCTCCTGAAGCTGGCGTTAGCTTAGACGGTGAATATTATACTTTTAAATTTGGTAATATATACGAGCATTCAATTGAGTCTTTTAGAAACTCTTTTTATGGTATTGTTGCTGGTGTTAGAGCTAGTATTTCTGCTGGCGCTACAGTTATACCAGTAAACTCTCCTATAAATCCAAATATAAAGGCTGGTGATGAAGTGTTTCATTCAACTATTTCAAGCGGTAATAGCTATGTGTCTACCGGGCTTATACCAGAAGACACTACTGTAGTTGGTGTAGGTGGAACTGTTGCAGAGCCTACAATAACAATATCTAACGCTACGACAAACACTAGCACTTATCCTGGTTTTGGCAGAATTGTTACTCATGGTACTTTTTCAAATAGTACTGTTACTACTATATTTAACGATGCGCCTAGCTCTGTTAAAAGTTTTCAGTATTTAAAGTATGAAGGCACACAATCAAGAGTATTAAAGCCTGATGTTGTAGTTTTAAACAGTGGCAGCTCAGTTCCTGGTGGTGGTAGTGCTCATATTACACTAGCGGAATCAAACGATGCTATAGCAATAGGTCAAACTGCATTTTTAACTACTACCGGTGTTGAAGTAGGAACAGTTGCAGAAGTTAGTGGTACTTCAGTTTCGTTCATAAACGCAGTAGCTACTACAGTTAGCGGTAGCGCTAGCTTAACTTTTGCAGATCAAGAGTATTATAATAACTTTTCTAAAAATGGTTGGTTTGCTTCTTCTGTAGAAACAGATTTACAGAGCGGTAAAGTTTTAGAGTTTATAAAAAAAGAAGGTAAATGGTTTAATTATTTTAAAGGCGTTACATCAAGCTTTACAAATCAAACTTTAGCAGCTGATGCATCAGGTAATATTGATTCTCAAGAGTTTTCTGTTCAAGGTATAGCTAGAACTACATCTAGAAGCTTTGCTGGAGACGTTACCCCAGGCTCTACGTTTAGCGTAAAAGTTAGTATTGTTGATCAGCAAGACGTAAGTGGTCAGGCTAACGTTTATAACATAGGCAGTTCTATTTTAATCAATAATCTACAATCAATCGCTAACAGTAACGACACTGCAACCGGTACAGTAACATTTACTCCTTCGCAAAGTCCTACGACAACTATAAATCTATTGCCAACGGAGAACAATGGTATTAGCGCGTCAGACTTTTTTGTAACTGGCGGTACGTCAGGTAGTACAAGCGACGCTGCTTCTGGAACAACTTTTACACATGGAACAAACGGTATTACTCTTAACACTGAGGCTGGTAGTAAACCGCTTAAGGCTGTTACTTTTACTAACTCAACTTCTGCTTATGCGCCTGACAACTTTGTAATAGTAAGTATTGTTTTTGCAGACACTACTGTTGACGCAAACTTAGCGTACGAAGTGCCTATAGCTATGACTTTTAAAAATAGAAGTGATGATGAAGATAGGCCAAACGATAAAACTAATTCTAAAATTAGAGGTATTCACAATATTAAATGTATACTACAGTCTTATAATCATGGTGGTCAAGGTCATTTTTTTGCTGAAACTACAGGTAAAGTAAATGGAACTGTAACTAGTGACGCTACAGTTGCTTTAGATGAGCTTCCTGTTGGCACAGGTGTAACTGGAAATACACTCGGCTTTTTTAGCGTAGGAGATACTGTGACAGGTTCTGGTGTTGCAGCTGGAACTACAGTTGCAAGTATAACTAACGCAACCACGTTTGAACTTTCAGCGGCAACTTCAATAGCCGACAATACAGATCTTTCGTTTAGCGGAATAACAGCTGGTAGCAATTATACCATAAACACAACTCTTAATACGTGGCAAACAGGTGGTACAGACGACGAAACATTAACTACAGTATCTACTGGTACGCCTTTTATAAACACGCAAAATCTTGTTAACTCATTTAGAATTTCATGTGGAACTAATAAGGGCTTAGCTGTAAACTTTATAAATGCTGGCTATGACAGTATTAGTATATCGCCAGCTAGTCATGCTCCTTTTGTATTTATTAAACAAACTTTGTTTCAACAAAACGGAACATCGTTTCCACCAACAAACAATAATCCTCAGGGTTTAAGTTTTACTGGTAGTAATATTCCAATAACTTTATTTATAGAAGTATTTTTTAATCCACCTCCAAGTTTTGTATCTACTCAAGCAACAACAATACACTTTTACGTAAAAGCAACTGGTGCAAACTCATCTGGAATGACACAACTCTTATCGTAATGGCAGTAATAGAAGTAACATATAATTTTACAACGCAGATAAATAGATCTGTTCAAATAGGTGACACACTGTATTACGCTGCGGCTAGTGTAGCTACACATCCGGTAGACAGTGTATTAACGTATAACGATATTGTAAAAGCTGGACCTATAAAAACTATAACAAGAACAGCTAGCGGAGGATCTATAGTTGTTAATCAAGATTCTTTAGTAGTTATGGCTGCGGTAGGAGATTTTATATTTTTTAGCAAAGAAGCAGCTACAAACAACTCTCACATGCTAGGATATTTTGCAGAAATAAAACTAGAGAACGATAGTAATAAAAAAATAGAACTATTTAACATAGCTACAGACGTATTTGAAAGTAGCAAATAAGTGTAATAGTAAACATATAAATTTAATTAAATGAGTGAATTACAAAAAGCTGAGCATAAACTGGCTATGCGAAGCAAAATACAAAAATTAGAAGACGATCTGTTAGCATTAGCTAACGATGTTGATATTGTTGCCGGTGACAATGATGGTCTAGGCAATAAGCTAGCTCCGCTAAAACATACATTTGCAGACGGCGTTTACGTAAGGCAAATGCACATGCCAGAGGGCACTTATGTAGTGGGTAAAATACATAAAAGAGAACATGTTTGGTTTTTGCTTGAGGGTTGTATAGCTGTGGCTACAGAAGAAAAAACAGAAGAGTATGAAGCGCCATGTTACGTAGTTTCTACAGGTGGAACTAAAAGAGTAATACTAGCTTTAGAAGACTCTATATTTGTAAACATACATCCAAATCCTGACAACACTCAAGATTTAGCTGAATTAGAAAAATACAACGTAGTTAAAACTTACGATGAATACGAACAATACATTAACAATAAAAAACAATAATATATGTCGTTTGCAATAGTAGCAGGAATAGGAGCTGTAGCTGGTTTAGCTAAAATAGGCATTGGATTAAGCAGAAGAAAAAAGCTTAAAGATGATTTAAAAGAAGCTAAAGCTAATCAAGAAAAAGCTTTAAAAGCTTTTCAAGATCAAGAAATAACTAATCCATACGAAGATTTAGAAAACACTTACGAAGATCTAACAGTAAACACGCAGCAAGCAGAGTTTGAAGCTCGACAAAATCAACAAGCTCAAGCAGATATAATGGGTAACCTTCAAGGCGCTGCTGGTAGTTCTGGTATTGCAGGCCTTGCTCAAGCAATGGCAAATAAATCTACACAAGACGCTGCTAGAGCTTCAGCTAGTATAGGTCAGCAAGAGTCTAGAAATGAAGCCATGAAGGCTCAAGGCGCTGCTAGCGTACAATCACAAAGAGCTGCAGGTGAATCTTCAAGACAGCAAAGAGAGTTAGCAAGAGACGAATCTATACTAGGTGTGCGTATGGGTGAGACTGCGGCTAATCAACAAATGGTATCTGATAATCAACAGTTGATAATGAGTGGTATAAGCGACGTAGCTGGCTCAGGTATGCAGTACTTTGGCGGAGGACCTATGGCTATGAGAAAAAGACCTAAGCGTAGAAAAACTAAAAAGAAATAGATATGGCAGAAAAAACAGGACCAAGCTTAAGAGATATGGCTTATGCCGCTTCTTATGGCGAGCGGCCAGCTAACATATTACAAGACAAAGCTAAAGAAATATTTGCAAGTTATTCTGACCAAATGGCTGAAGCTGCTGCTCAGCGTAGGGCTGCTAGGCAGGATAAAAAAGCAAGGATTAAAGAGATGGGTGGCGACGATGATAGAGACGGAGTTCCTAACAGTTTAGATCCTGATTACGCTAATAAATCTATAACTGGAGATTCTGATAGTGATGGTAATCCTGATTACGTAGACTTTACAGAAGATCCTCAGCCAGTAGACGTTCCTTTGAAAGCGCCAGGCATGCCTATGCGTAGCCCAATAAAACAAAGTCTATTTCTCGCTGCCAAAGCCGCTGCTTATGATCCTAAATCAAAAAACATAGGTAGCGTTATAGATAAGCAAGCCGCTGCTATGCAAAACGCTCGTTACGAAGTACAGAAGACGTTAAAAGACAGAGTTGTTAAGTCTCTTGAGGACTTTACGCCTGATGTTGTAGGCTTAGAAGGATTTGATAGTTTTAATAATGGCAAGCAAGCTTGTACTGAATTTGGCTTAACACTTAAAAAGCAAATAGCTGAAAAAAAAGCTAGAGCTTTAGAATTAAATCCTTATTCCATAGCGTATAAAGAAAATATAAACGAAATAAATAAATTAATAACAGCTAGTAAAAACTTAAATTTAGAACAAACAAAGCTTAAGAATTTAAAAAAAGAGTGGGGAAAAACTAGCATTAACAACATGTACTCTGATGGATCTTCTAAACTAACTAGATATTATTTAGATCAAGTTATGACACAGACGGCTCCTATGAGATTAGATGAAAATGGTAAAGCTATATTTGATGTTGTTAAAATGGATAATCCAAACGAAACTATAGAAGTCACTATAGACGATTTAAATAAAAATTTATTCTTAAAAGTTGATGCTTCACAAAATTACACCAATATACAAGAACAAATTAGAGACGACGTTAGAAACGGTGTTGAAGAGTTTGATAGAGTTGGCGTCGAAGGTTATTGGACTAACTCTATAGCTCCTAGCTGGAGAGAAGGCACACAAGATCATGTTATATTATCTTGGATTCATGATAGACCTGAAGGGCGTATTAAATCTTATAAAGAAAACTTTGCAGATGCAAACCCTGGTTTTAGCGAAGAACAAATTGAAGAAATATTTAATTATGACACCGCGGACTGGGATGTTATATATGCTGATGGTAAAACACTAAGACAACTTATATACGAAGATATAGTAAATTATAATACAAACTTAGTTGAAAACTACTATAACAAGCAGAAAAAAATCGAAGATAAATACTCAAGACAAGATAACTTTGGCGTCAGCGATCAGTTTGATGATATTATCGGCGACGTAGAACTACCTTAATTATATAAAATATGTTTGAATACGAGTTTCAAAATAAAAAATTTACTCAAGAAGATGTAGATAAAAGAGCTGCAGACAAAGGTTTATCAACCGAGCAGTATCTAACAAATAATCCAGCTATAAAAAAAATAGACCTGGGAAATCAAAACGCTCCTCAGGTAACGGATGCAACTGTGGAGCAAAACACTACGGCATCCGATGGGGACGAAACTTCCTTGGTTACACCCGAGGTAACACTGCCTGAAACAGAAATATTAGACTTTAATGAAATAACTGTAGAACAGTTAAGGGAAGATGTTACTTGGAGTAAAAGAGAAAAACGTACACTTAAAAATGTTAGAAATTTCTTTTCTGGACTTATAAATAAAAACAAAGATGACCGCAAATATCTTGAGTTTGAAAGAAGTTTCGCTGACTTTGCTACTGGAAAAAGCATTTACATAAGATCTAATCAAATTTTAAACTCAGAGTTCATGTTTAGCTCGCCTAGCTTTACGGACCTTCTTTTTAATAGTGAAATAGCAGAGTTTAAAGAAGAAGATGGTGTTATAAAAATAGACTTACCTAAAGCTAATGCTAGTGATGAAGAGTGGCAAAAAGTAGCTGACACTATAAATGAAGTTATGAAAACGCATTTGGATGGTGTTAAAAGCGGCATGTATCTAACTGAACAACAAGGAGAAGATAGAAAACAAAAAGCTAAACAAATATCCGCTGAGCTAGAGTACGAAAGGCGAAACATGAATATAAAGCAAGCCTTAGAAGTAACTCTTGAAGGTGAAGAGAAAGATTATTTAGAAAATCAATTAAGATTAAATGAAGAAAACAAAGATAAAGTAATTGATTCTATAATAAACAAAGAAGATAAAGGTGTTGTTGATGACTACTATTATGCTAAAGATGTACTTGGTCCTACAAAAATACAAGATTTTAGAAGAAAAGAAGATTTATATAACAAAGAGTTTGATGAGCTAATAGGTGAATACAAAATAGATCCAGAAGCCACTCGACAAGGGATCGCAAATAGATACGATGAAAAAGATAGACAGCGTTATGTTGATGACAAAATGAAAGAATACATAACTAGGTATAGCATAAATGACCAAGATCTAATTCAAGTTATAAGAGCTAGCGAAAGAGGAGCAGTTGAACTAACTAAAGAAACAAATATTACTGGACTTACTATTGGCATGGACTATAAGGCTAGTGGAGAAAAATTAGATCTTGAATTTCTAGGTGACACAGATAGAATAGAACTACTTAGAGGAATAAATAATTTAAGTGAAGTACAGCAATTAGCTATGGGTGACTTTACTCCGCAGATGAAGGAAGCGCAGCTAGACAAAGCTTTGATACCTCTACTTTCTAAAGCTAGAGAGCAACTATACAAAGAGTTTGAAGACGCTAGCACTGAAGCTAACGACTTAGCTCAAGCAAAAAAAGATATTGATATAGACAAAGCTAATCTACAGGCTGCTTCTGACGCTATAAATAGTGAGTTTGATACTTTAAGTTCGCAGATAGACGCGGTGCAACAGGCTTTAAACGGAGATCTTAGTAAGTTAAAAAATCTAGAAAACACTTTAACTCAAATGCGCGGTAACCCTAGCAGGTATTCAGAGAGTCAATATCAGTCTGTGTTAAACGATTTTGAAAATACATTAAACGAATACGACGCTAAGACTAAAGAGCTTAATTCTTTCCAAGCTCAATATGATGATATTGTAAATAGAAACAATGATTTAGAAGCTAGAAACCAAGAGTTAAACTCTAAAATAAGTAAATTTAACGAAGATCAAGAGCTATACAAACAAGAGCTTGGTAAGTTAGACGAAAAAGACGCAGCGCTAGTAGCAGCCTACGGATTTAAGATTAGTGATAATACTATAATGGACGCGGGTAATAGGTTTACTATAACTGACGAATATCAGGAGTGGAAGAATAAAAACGTATCTGGAACTAACGAAGACGGTACGCCGTTTAACTCTGGATTTTTTGGCTCTGCTAGAGATTTAGGTAATAGATTAATTCAAGGTGTAGGAGTAGAAATCATGGACTTGTATGTTGGTACAGGAGTTCTTGTTTTTACAGAACTTGGATCTTTTATTAAAGGTGCAACTGGCTTAGGCCCGTACAGTGATAGCGACAGAGTATACGACACGTTTGATCAGCTAAACGCTTTGTATAAAAACCATGTTTCTGACGCTAGCTTCTTAGCTGTTGCAGACGATTTAGAAGGTAATGCTTTTGATAGCTATAAACACTCTATGCAAACGCTAGGTAATATGCTACCTTTTACTTTAGCTTTAATAAATAGCATGAAAAAAGGTAACTTTGTTAAAACTCAAAGCATGTATAAAAGCATGAAGACAGCGGGGTTTAATCAAAGAAAACTACAAGTATTTAAAACTACAGAAATAGGTTTTAGATTAACAGCTATAGATCAATATCAAGAAGGTAAGGAGCTTGGCTTAAGTGACGATCAAGCCCGAGGCTACGCAACTTTTACAGGTCTAGCAATTGGTATGTCTAACGCCGTGTTCGCTGGTGAATTTGGAATTGGAACTGGAGTTAGGCGTGAAGCTTTGCGTGAAGTTTTTAAAATTTTTTCTGGAAACTTAAGAACTGCAGCAACAAAAAAAGCCATAAACAAAGTAATAGTAAATGAAATTAAAAACTTTAGTAGAGAGTTTGGTGAAGAAGAAATAGAGCTTTTATTGAGCGACGTTGCAAAGCACTCTTTTGGATTAAGTCACGCCGCAGAGTTTACTAATTTCGAAACACATCGACAAATATTTGAAGCTACAGTACTTTTATCTGGGTCGATAAGAGGTTTTAGTGGAGCCTCTGTTAAAGAGTTTAAAATGCTTAAAAATAACTTTTATAATGGCTTTAGAGCAAGAGCTTCAGAAGTTATAGGTGATATAAACTTTGAGATAGGCGCGATAGATGAAAAAATACAAGCGCAGCAAAACCCAATGTACGTAGGACCTAAGTCAGGCGAAATGCTAAACAAGTTAAAAAACGAACTTGTTCAAGCTAGAGATTATGCTATGCTAATTCAAAACGCTATTAATATATCGCCAGAATCTGTTACTAATGAACAGCTAGATTTAATAGTACAAAAGCAAGCGTTAGTAGAGCAAAAGAAAATGTTTGACTCTTCGTATCACGCTAAAATAGATCAAGAAATAGATGCTATTAATACTCAAATACAAAACTCTGACGTAATAAGTATAACGAGAAAGAACTTTGATAGAACTGTAGATAATACACAGAAGATAATAGAAGATCTTAATCCTACTCTTGGTGATAGAAAAATTAATTTTAAATCGTTTGATGGAGAAAGCTCTACTCAAGACATGTATAATTTCTTGGTAGGTGAAACTGGACTTGACTTAGAGACAGCTCAAGAAACTATAGGAACGCACGGCGGCGCTTTTGTAGCTAATGGTGTTGAGTATATAGTGATAAACAAACCTGTATCTTTATCTTCTACTGGAGCTAACGTTGCCGCGCACGAGTTACTTCATAAAATGATGTTTATGACATTAGCAGAGCGCGATGGTAAAGGCAACATACTAAAAGATTCTAATGGCGATCCTGTAATAAACAAAGAAGCCTCAATGGCTTTAGCTAAAGGTTTAGGAACTTATTTAATGGGTATAGACGCTACGCAAGTAACAAACTCTATATTCTCACAAAGACTAATGGCTTACCAAAAAGCTCCTGCTAGTGTTCAAGCTCAAGAAGTTTTAACATTATTCTCAGATGCTTTAGCCACCGGCGATATTAAGTTTGAAGAAAATAACTTTCAAAAAGTTGGTGAGTTTTTAGAAAAAGCATATACAGCTATAGGTCTTCCAATTAACTTTGGCGAAGCTAAAAAACCTGGTGTTCAATTTAAAACAGGTAAAGACATATACAATTTTTTAAAAGGCTTTAACGAAAGTGTTAAAAAAGGCTCTCTTACTGAAGATCAAAAAGCTATGTTTATTGGCGGCGCTACCTTTGAAGGTGAGATCGCTGACTTAACTTTAGATAAAAATATAATAGATGAAGCTACAGCTGAAAGAGAAACTGAAAACAGAAGTTTTACTGTTCAGTTCTCGCAAGACGCTTCAAATAAAGTTCAAAGTATATACGAAACAGAAGGTGAAGCTGGAGCGTTTGATATAATAGAAGAGTTCAAACCTATAACTAAGCGTATAGCTAGAAGATATAGTCAAGTGCCTGGTTATGACGAACAGTTAATTATAGATGAAATAGAAACTGGCCAGAGAGGTATCATAGACTTAATTAGAGACTATAACATAGAGTCTGGCGTACCTTTAGCCGCTTACATAAATAAGTATCTTCCAGCGCGATCTATTGAAGCCGCTAACAGAATATTAAAAACAGAGTTTGAAGATGATGTTACAGAAGCTAGAGGTGTTGTAGCTGAAGAGTCTGTAGAGCAAAGAGAGACTCGTAAGACAAGTTTAATAGTTGTTGCTGAAAAGTTGGGTATTGAAAACGACGTAGCTAACGAAGTTAAAAACGCTAATTTAGATTTAACTCAAATAACAAACTTTAAACAAGTTCCAAACGTTGTGTCTAACACTATAGGCGATCTGTTAGGAATATCACCAGCTAAAATATTAAACAAAGCAAACTTAACAGCTGCAGAAGTTAGATCTGCACAGCAATTTTTCTTAAAAAATCCAAGATTACTTATAGACGCTTTGCCAGAAGGCTTTGACTCTGAAGGTCAAGCTACAGGTGTACCTAGAACTATACTAGCCGCTATGTATAACCAAAGACAAACTAGAGCTAAAACTAAAGCTGGTTTAAAGTTTCACGTTAAAAGAAACAATATAAAAGACTCTGAGTTTTTATCTCTTGTTGATATTGTAGACGGTAAAGTAACTCGTACAAGAAACACGTCAGCTAGAATTATAGCTGCGGCAGACTTGCTTGGTAAAGTAATAACTAATCAAGAGTTAAGAAAACAAAATCCTAATCTGCAAAGCATTAAAAGCGGTATGTCAGACATACTGTTTAGTAATGATATAGATTTTAATTATAATACGTTTAATAGCGTTAGAACTAACTCTGGTGTTGTTATACCTTTACTGCCTTATCAATTAGATAAAGACTTTGTAGATTCAAAAACTAGAACAGGTATGCGTGACATGGATGCTCAGTACGCGCCTGGAATTACTTTTGATCAACAAGCCTCTTTAGTTGCAGATCAGTTTGTTTTAAAAAACCCTGAGTTTAGACACATGCTTCAAACAACTATGACAGGTGGTATACGTGGAGGTTTGTTTTTAACAAAAGCTGAGTTTAACAATAAAGTTAAAGGCAGTAACACTGTAGAGTATAAAAGAAATTACTATAATAAAAACAAAAGACTAACTAAAAATGCTGTTGAAAGTTTTCAAGACATAAACGCTAACAACGACAGAAACCAAAGATTAAACCATTTATATGATTTTGCTAAAGCTGTAGAGTCTCACTTGAACCAAAACCCTCAAGATCAATGGTTTTTTGAAGCATTTGCTAGAGATGGTAGTAGAGGTCAAAGTGCTGCTGTTAGAATTTTAGGTCCTTTTAGAGGTTATGCTATTGACAAAAACGGTAATCCAGTATACAATAAAGAAGTTGTTGAAGAGCATAGTATGCCTCAAAATAACGTAGGATATGCTTTACTTAACGCCGCTATAGACGGCAATGTAGATCAAGTATTTCCAGCTATAAAAGCAACTTACATGCAGTTGTCGCTTTTAAAAACAGATGATACTATAATCAGAAAAGCAGGGCTAGAAGCTTCAATGCCGTCTGTTTATTACAATAAAATTCTACCTAGGCTTGTTAGTGGAGATTTAGTTGTGCCTGACGGATTAGCAGCGGCAGCTAGATTAGCAGCGCCTGGCACTGAGTATGCTAGTAAGTTAGGATCTGAAGCTATTAATTTAAACAATTACTTCATACCCGAGATAAATATGACTATAGCTCAGTACTACGGTGTTGATGGTATCACAGATATAGCGCACGCTAACACTTTAGTTATGCAACAGCTAACTGGCGAAACAAAACCTATAGTTACGTTTAATCACTCTAAAGATATAGCTATTAATAACGCTAGAATAATTACGCCTAACACGCCTTCAAAAGGTGGTTCTGTTTTTGATTTTGATGAAACACTAATTATTGATGGTGAAAACTTTATTATAGCTAAAAAAGGTAATCAAGAGATAAAAATAAGCTCGGCAGACTGGCCTATACTAGGGCCAGAATATACAGCTCAAGGATATACTTTTGACTTTACAGACTTTGTAAATGTTAGAGGTGGTGTTGATGGACCACTACTTCAAAAGATGAAAAATCAAATAAAGAAGTATGGTAATCAAAACGTATTTGTGTTAACGGCTAGACCTGCTGAAAGCGCTAGGGCTATTAATGAATGGTTAAAAACTAAAGGTATTAATGTACCTTTTAAAAACATAACAGGGCTGGGCGATAGTAGAGGCGAAGCTAAAGGCGAGTGGTTTGTAAATAAGTATGCCGAAGGTTATAATGACATGTATTTTGTAGATGATGCTTTACCGAATGTTAAAGCGGTTCAAAACGTGTTTAATCAGCTCGACATGAAGGGTAAGTCTGTTCAAGCTAAAATACAGTTTAGCAGAGATATAGACTCTGAGTTTAATCAAATGCTTGAAAGAACTAAAGGCGTTGGTGAGTTTAAAACTTTTTCAAGAGTTGAAGCTCAAAAACGTGGTAAAAACAAAGGTAAGTTTACGTTGTTTGTACCGCCATCTGCAGAAGATTTTACAGGCTTATTACGATACTTTGCCGGCACGGGCGCTCAAGGTGATGCTGATATAAAATTCTTTGAAGAATCTTTAGTTAAACCTTTTGCAAGAGCTGATCGCGAGATGTCACAAATGAAGGAAACTATTAGAAGTGAATACAAAGGCCTACGTAAAAAATATCCTCAAGTTTCTAAAAAACTAGGCAAACTTGTTGGCGAGTCAGGATTTACTTTTGATAATGCTATACGTGTTTATTTATTTAATAAAGCCGGGCATGACATACCAGGCTTGTCAAAAGCTGGAAAAGCTGATCTTATAAGACTTGTTAAATCAGACAAAGATCTTCTTGCGTTTGCTAATGCTTTAAGTGCTGTTTCAAAACAACAGAGCGGTTATGTAGAGCCAGACGAAAACTGGAACGTAGGTAACATTGCCGAAGACTTGCAGAACGTTGTAAATAAAGTTAGTAGAAAACAATTTTTAGCTGAGTGGAAAGGTAATGTTGACGTTATATTCTCAGAAAAAAACCTAAATAAAATTGAAGCTGTGTACGGCAGTGACTTTAGATCTGCTCTGCAAGACATACTTTACCGTATGGAAAGCGGACAAAATCGTAGACGTGGCGCTACTAAGTTTGAGAATCAATGGAACAACTGGGTTAACAACTCTGTTGGTGCTATTATGTTCTTTAACGCTAGATCGGCTGTACTACAAACATTATCTACAGTTAACTTTATTAACTTTGAAGATAATAATATATTTAAAGCTGGTAGAGCGTTTGCTAATCAAAAGCAATATTGGTCTGATTTTAGTATGTTATTTAATTCTGATTTTTTAAGAAACAGAAGGGCTGGTCTAGCTACTAACGTAAACGAAGCTGAACTTGCTAGTGCTGTAGCTGGAGCTAAAAACAAAGCTAAAGCAGCTTTAAACTATTTACTAAAAATAGGTTTTACTCCAACTCAAATTGCAGATAGTTTTGCAATAGCTTCTGGTGGCGCTACGTTTTACAGAAACAGAGTAGGTAGATACTTAAAAGAAGGTATGAGTCAAGCTGAAGCTGAATCACAAGCTATGTTAGATTTTAGAGAAATAGCAGAAGAAACACAACAGTCTGCTAGGCCTGATCGTATATCACAACAACAAGCTTCAAACTTAGGTCGTATAATACTCGCATTTGCTAACACGCCAATGCAGTACAACAGGCTTATTAAAAAAGCAGCTGGTGATTTAATAAATAAAAGAGGCGACTGGAGAGCTAATGTATCACGTATACTTTACTACGGCGCTGTGCAAAACTTTATATTTGCGTCGTTACAAAACGCTTTGTTTGCTATGGCATTTGAAGACGATGAAGAAAAAGAAGAGCTTAAAGAAACACGAGTTGTTAATAGTATGCTAGACTCTTTACTTAGAGGCTCTGGTATAGCTGGTGCTTCTCTTGCTACTATTAAAAACGCTATACTTGAATATGCTGAGCAAAGTGAAAAAGGCTATAGAGCTGATTACAACGAAGTTGTTATTGAAGCTTTACAAGTATCGCCACCACTAGGTTCTAAAGCTAGAAAATTATCTAGCGCAGGTAAAACAGTAAAGTACAACAAAGAAGTTATGGATCGTATGGACACGTTTGACTATGACAATCCACTGTGGCTAGCTGTTGGTAATACTGTTGAAGCTACAACAAACATACCTATGGCTAGAGCTATACGTAAAATAGATAACTTACGTGAAGCTATGAATCAAGATAATACAAATTTACAGAGACTATTCTTATCGCTAGGTTGGAGTAGTTGGGATTTAAACGTTGGTGAAGAGGTTATACGCAACGAAGGCAAAGATAATGAATACAAAGTATTTTTAGACAAAAGAAGGAAAGCTGTTGAAGACGTTAAGACTGAAATAAAAGAAGAGAAAAAGCAAGAAACGATTCGTAAAAAAGAAGAAAAGAAAATACAAAAAGAAAAAGAGCAACAAGCTGAAGTAGAAGCTAATAAAGAAAAACAAAAAGAAGAAGGTGATAACGCTACCTGTGCTGCTATAAGTTCTAAAGGTAAAAGATGTAAAAGAAAACCTGTTAAAGGTGGCTTTTGCACTGTTCACGAAAAAGTAGAAAAGAGTGAATCTGGCGAGATGAAGCAGTGTAAAAAAATTAAATCAGATGGTAAAAGATGTGGCATGACAACCAATAGCAAGTCAGGACTTTGTTACTATCATGATTAATATGTAATAATTTACTTATGAAGTATATAATTTTAATAGCGGTTTTTTTAATATCTTGCGCTTCGCCAAAAGAGTGTTGCTCGCAAATTAAAAAAGCATTTAAGTTTTCTACGTTTTATGTAGCTGCAAACGGTGGTACATCATTGTCTGATCAAGACGTGTATTCGATCGATGGTAGTACATTAGACTATGATACTATATTAACGCCTTACGATTACTCATTAACTATGGGCATACGTAAGATACAAAGATTTCAATATGAAGGTAGTACGCCGTTTAAAGATGGTACCGAAACATCGTTCTCAGACGCCGCGAACGTTGGACGATCTCCGTTTGAGTATTTATTTGAAGTTGATTATAAAAGACAAGAAGGTGTAGAGTACTTTGATCAACATCATTTTTTAAGATATGTTAAGCCAAAGTGGTTTACAAAAGTAGAATATATTAAAGATGGTTTTGCAGACATAGAGTATTTTGAAAGCACGCAAAGGCTACGATTGCTTGGTAAAAAAAAGTTATCATTTAACCTAGGTGCAGTTCAAAGATTAGCAGAGCCATACGGCTATGATCCACTAGAAGAGTGGACAATGAATACAGGTGATATACACTATACGCAGCTAGCAATACAAGAAGGCTACAGTGTAGATGTATACAATAACGAATACAAAGATCCAAACGGTAGTATAGTAGCTACAAGCTCTGATGTTTGGAATCAAGTAGTAATACCTACAGTTTTAGAAAACTACGTAGATAAAAAACGTAATGAGTTAGATAATCAATGGCAGCATAGTCTTGTTGTTGGTTTTGACTTTTACCATTACACCAAAAACTTCTGGCTACACAGCTGGGGCAACTTTATGCCTTACCATTATGATGATGGCGGAGAGTTTTCATACCATAACTTTAACGACGGTGAACAGTGGTACGATTATTCTGGTGGTTTAATATTTGGTTACAAGCTAAACAGAAACTTAGGCGTGTTTGCTGAAGGTAAATATAACAAATATTGGAATCGTGAGTGGTATGATTTCAAAGCAGGTATAAACTACATTATATTTTAACAATGGCAACTGAAATAGGTAAAGACACAAAGGTAAAACTAAGTTTAGAAACTATTATATCTTTAGGCATAGTATTAGTAACAATGACTGGTA
>VMHT01217060.1_pt1 | contig 21270 bp, 52 predicted proteins | sample 4693611 | NCBI WGS metagenome assembly VMHT01 (sample SAMN12280063, study PRJNA550983) | marine metagenome | isolation source: seawater sampled from same location over 5 years 0.02-0.2 micron viral filtrate | place: USA: collected off the coast of southern California halfway between the port... ...
ACTCTGCATACTCTGAATTTTTTTCTAAGCGCTTATTCATCGTAGTACTGTCCATAAAAATCCGCCACTAACAGTCAGTATTAAAACTACTATAGTAATTGCAAGAACCATTACTTCGTTTTTAGTTTGTTGATTCTTTGCAACAGTGGCAGCTTTTGCTTTTGCTGCTCTCTTTTTTGCAGCTTGTATAGAAGTAATTTGTATCTTCTTCATTTCATTATACATATCTCCGTTTCCAGAGTAAATGAATAAATCCTTTAGTTGCTTTTCATAGTCTGCAACTTGTTTCTTTGCCATAGAAATCTTCATGGCATCCGTGGTGCTAAGAACAAGCTTTCCTGTTTTTACTTTTTCTTCAACTTCTGCAAGACCGCTCGCAGCTTGTGTAACTTTTCCAAAAACTCGAGAGATACTATCTACATTACTCTTTGTCTCCTTCAGAGTACTAATAGCCCCGTTGACCGCATTGAGTGCACCTATAACTGCGGTTACTTCGGCGAGCATTACCACTTCACCTTATCAGCCCAGTATGCTGCTGATATAGGGCCCTTTGCTATGTTTTTTGCATGACGGGCTTTAAAAGATGCTCGCTTCTTTTTCATAGCTTCGCTTTCGCCAGCTTTCGGTTTTCCTGCAGTTTTTGCTCCCTGCTGACCAAAACGAATAGTCTTTATTTTGTCACCCACCTTTGCAACAACAATGTGAGATTTTTTTGGATGACTCGGCGTTCTTTTTGGCTTATTAAACCCAGAAACTCCCGCTCTTTTAACTGCAGGATGTTTTTTCTTAGCGCTTTTTCGTCTTCGTACTGCCACGCTTTTTTCCTTTGTACCCACTTGCGTAGATAGCTCGAGCCTGTTTCATGGCATCTTTCTTTCTTTTATACGTTTTACCGGAACTCCCCCACTTATATCCACCTTTAACTTTTCTTACGGGCACGCTTTTTTCTCCTTTTCTTCGCTAACTGCTGACGAAAAGAAGCGGGTGCAGACACACCCGCCATTATTTCTTTTTCCTTCTAGCTCTCCGTTTAACAAAAGTACTCACGTTACGAGGCTTGCCTCCAGGATTGCCAGCAGCTCTCTTTCTCCGAATCGCAGATTTTCTTTGCGAAGGAGTCATGCGGGCTGCTGTAGCTGCAGGAACACATTTAGGATATTTCTTTTTTCCAGATTTAGTACGACCACACTTCTCAAAGCCGCCACCCTTTTTTGGTCTTGAAATATCTACCCAATTTTCTTTGAACCACTTAGTTAAACTCACGGTTTACCTCTTCTTACTTCCTCACTTTTTACGCTTACGCTTCGTGTGGGCCGAGTCTTTCATGAGCTTACCATTAGGCATATAATGGTACCCTTTTGGTGCTTTTTTGCGACGAGTTGTTTTCTTTCGTTTACTATAATATGCCATTAGCCTCTCATTTTTTTCAAAATAGCTTTTTGTAAAGCGGGGGGAAGCTTCTTTTGCTTAGCTGTTAAACCTTTCTTTTTCTTGCCATTTTTCTTAGGCTTCTTTTTGCCCATAGGCTTTTTCTTTCCGTAGTGTGAAGGCATAGTTTATCCCATGCGGTATTTACCGCCCTTGGCTTTATAGGTTCTTACAAGCCAACCATTAGCATATGCAGAAGGATATACTGCAAATTTTCTTTTTGCTTGAGCTTTTACACGAGCATAAAGTTTTTTATTTGTAGGTACAGACTTCTTTTTGGCCGTCTTTTTTCTTCGACGAACAGCCACTTAAATTTTGTCATAGCCAGGCATTCCTGCTGGCTCTTCTGCAGCAGGCGCAGCAGACTCTTTAACAAATTTCTTTGCTTCTTTTTCTGAAGAAAATCTAGCTACAACTTCCTGATCTTTCCAAACTCTCCAGATGCCTCTTTTTTCATCAATAGTCATTATATTATCCTAAAGGATTTGCCAAAGCATCTAATCCTTCCCAGAGATCATCAATCTCTTTATCTATTTTTTGAAACTTAGATTCCATTGTTTTTAAGTATTCATCAAACTTGTCAATACGCTCAACAGCAAGTTCTGCTTTTTCAACTTCGGTTTCCATTTCTGTAACAGTCTTCTCGGCAGTTACTACTCTTTCTTGTATTAACAATAGTTGTTGTTGTTGCTGCATTATTGTTTGAAGATTCGTTTGTAAAGTTGCCAGCTTACCTTGGAGTTGGCTGATATCGTTGTCTTCGAGCTCTTGTTTTATTAGATGAACTTCCTCCACAAGAGGTGCAGTATCTGGTATTTCGTATGCTTCTACGGCTTCTAACCTTGAGTAAATAGAGCTGGCCGTCCATATAGCTCCAGCTATACTTGAAACGATTCCAAACACAATTGCAATATGTATTCCTTTGAAACTTGCACCACCTACTCGGATTTCGGTATCTTCGATAGACATTTTTACTCACATTGCGTTCCGTAAAAGAAACACTCATAGCCTACGTAGCTTGGGCTGTTTGTATAGTAGGGATCATTTTCTCCGTCTAACAATATATCTGTAGTCGACTTGTATAAGTCTAGTCCGTTCGCTCCATCAAAATATACGGCAGCGCCCCAATTTGCATTGACAAAGTTTAAAGTTACAATACTGTTTTGCACATTAAAGTTTGCGCTAACTTCATCTACAAAACTAGAATCTGCTTGCTCTGCACTGTTATCAAAGAAAGCTACAGAGTCAGCATCGTTTGCAATACCAATGTAGGCTGCTGCTTCCTGAGCATAACCCTCTACTTCTTCGAGAGAGTCATTATACTCTGTAACTGTTTCCGCTTGAAGCGTTAAAGCTGCTTCATTTGCTTCTGCAAACTCTGCAACCGCTTGCATTTCGGGATCACTGTTTGTTTGTGCGGCTTCTTCAGCCATAGTTGTTACTTCAAGAATTACTGCTATTTCAGTTGCAGCCTCTGTAAAAGTATCAATGGCTGTTTCCATATTTGTGAGAGCTATTTCTCCTTGATCCATCAAAAAGTCTTGAGCAGTGTAAAACTGCATGTCTGCCATGCTGCTTAAAGCATTATTATACGCAACTCTCTGAGCTTCAGATATTTTTGCAGAGTCTGCCATTGTTCCGTCAGACATATAGCCAAGCTCAGCATTATAAGAGAGTCCCGCAACTGTTTTATAGCCTAAGTTTAGTTGATCTACGACTGCTTGGCTTGAGTTTACTAAATCATTCAGTGGATCCGCGCTCACTGCTCCTGAAGCGCTCAGAGATAGAACGAGTATCGCTGCCTTCAGTACTTTCATTTTCAACTCCAATTCCTAGTACATCATTGTACCAGTCTTTTTTCTTTGAATAATCAGGTATGTGTAAACTTGGTCTACTTTTTAGCGCAAGATAGGCGCGTTTACCAACTACGAGTTTACCTCCTTGTAAAACTGGACAGGGAGTGCCGGATATAAACATCGCTCTCCATACTTCCGCATTTTGACACATTCTCGCTACTGCAGCGACTTTCATTCCTAAGTCGCTTAAAACTTTTGCATCTCTTCGTCGATTACACTCTGGGTCTTCTCTATATCCGCCTCGACTAAATCCTATTGTTGCTGTTTGAATACCTTGGCTATTTCCTCTAAAACAGGTCTCTGGTCCGGTACTCATATAGCTTGGTGAAATTGCTGAGTAAACTGGCATTCCTGAACTGCCAGCTCCATTATATGTTTTTGAGTTAGTAGTATTATTACTATTTACTGTACTGTTTTGATTATTTGTATTGAGGCTGCCGTCCTGTTCAGCACCGTCATTTTCCCCAGAATTATTATTAAACTCACCTCCTCTATTTGGTATAATGGGGTCTTCCGGTTGTCTTCCAGGATCAGCAGCAACCTCAACGGCAAAAATAAAATAGGATACTATTACTAATATTCCTAAAAAGGTTTTTAATGGCATAAATCATGACCAGTTGTTCATCACTATTGTAGAGATTAAGCCTAGTAAAAATACTATGGTTGTTGCACCACCTCCGATAATCACCTGAAATATTTTATCAAGGCGATCATCAATATCGTCGAGACGGTTAAACGTCGTCTTCCAACGCTCTGCACACTCTTTTTCATGTACTAGAAACTCTGTTTTCAGTTCATCGTCAGACATCTTTCAACAACTTATCCATGAGCTTACCGTAGTTGCCCTGGCCAAAGGGAAGCCCTTCATTAATCTGTACATTTGTTTGACTTTTTACATTTGTAGCTTCTGCTTTTTGTAGATCAGCTTGTGCTTTTATCTCATCCATTCTCATTTTGTGGGCCATTTGGAGCAAGTCAGCTAAATCTTTATTAGAGTATACTCCACTTTCTTTAGCTTCTTCAAGTTTACTCTCAATCATTTCGTCAAGTAAGCCTGCAATATTATTTTTATTGCGATAACCCATGTCTAAGTACACTGTGTCAATATACTTTTTTACTTCACGTTTGTTCAACAGTTCAACTACTTTGTTTTCTTGCACGCCAAGCTGCTCGACAACCGCACGGATATTTCCGAAAGTAAGGTACGAGTTTGCTACTTCGAGTCCCTCTGGAGAGATTGTCGTTAATTCTTTAGCCATGTAGAGAATTATAGGGGAAAAGGGCTATAAAGTCAAGAATTATTTTTGGGTAGGTAGTAAAAAAGGCCCCGAAGGGCCTTTGCGAACTTACGCTAGAATTTGAGTGTCTTCAAATATGATTGGGTTGCGTAAGATTACAGGCGTTTCTTCGGCAGGAAAGCTAACTCCTTTACGCTCCCACTGTTCTTTTGTACGGCACTGATATGTCATGCGATCATTCCACTTGCTTGAGTAGAATTTTCCACAGTATTTTCCATCGGGCTGTTTTTCAAAAGTAAGTTCCATTTTTTCTGCGTTTGCGGATAGGGGTAGGGCGAGGGCGAGGGTTGCCAGGGTGGCGAGTACAAGTTTCACGAAAGTCTCCTTAATTTTGTGTCTTGAAGTTTTTCTTAACTTCGGGATATATTATACTACAAAATTATTACAAAATGATGACAATTGTTACGAAATTTCACACTTTTTATATCTGCACAAATTGTGTGCACACCCACACAAATTGTGTAATTCGATTTTTGAAAAATACCCTAAGTTGTACGTGTGGGGGACGCCCGCGGCGCGGCGATAGGCAAGGTCTATTAACCGCCCCCTATTGATAGAAACAAACGATTGACAAGCGCGTCGGGATGCCTTAAGCTATAGGCTGAATCAATGAAAGGGGCTTCCCGTGCTTAAGACTCTCGGACTCATTCTTCTTATGCTCGCCATAGCGATTATGTTGGGCGCGGTTTTTTATACCGGCTGGATTTTTGTGACCGGCTCAACCTTTTGGCTATCGCAGGTTCTGGGCGCGGCGCTCATCGCCTTAACCTTTTTGTTGGCGGCGCTTTGCGGCTCGCTGGCTTACATCACCGCCAAATGAGAATCATTCGCATTTGTAACCTCCATTATATCTCCACTATTGGGGCTTGACTTAGAGGCGAAAATGACCGATACTATACCTTCACTAACTAGGAGACTACACATGTCTAACTACACTCCCAAAATGGTCGCGGCTCTCGAAGCAGCGGCTCCCCTCAACCTAGAGATCGCTAAGGATCTCGCGGCTGACTTTGGTATTAGCCATCGCTCGGTCATTTCCAAGGCCAAAAGCCTTGGCCTTGAATATGTCAAGGCATCGCCCAAGGCGCGAGGTGCCAAGGGCATCACCAAGGCAGAGCTTGCCGATGCTATTCGCAAGGCGGTTGCTTTGCCGGATCGCTCCGGCGATTTAACCAAGGATGAACTTTCTGCCATCTTGAGCAATCTCGCATGAGATTGCTTCGCGTCTTAGCAGATTGGTTGGGGGCAGCGGCACTATGCTGCGCTCCCTTCATAATCGACACGACCGAGGGCAAAGCCCTCGCCATCGTCGGGCTTGGATTATTGACCTTGCAAGCGTTGCGCGTTTCATGCTATAATCTGGTTTTCTTAAACATAATCGGCATTGGAGGATATTTTTATGCGATTTATTTTTGATTTGGACGGAACGGTTATTGACTCGGCTCATCGCCAAGGCGAGACGCTGGCAGACTGGCGGCGGATGAATACCGTTGGTAACGTCATGCGCGACTCACTTTTGCCGTTAGCCGCTAAGATGCAAGGCGCGATTCTCGATGGCTTGGACGTTTGGGTTTGCACTTCCCGCGTGATGGGAAAGGCAGATTTTGCCTTCCTACGCTTGCAAGGTTTGCTCCCCAATGGCGGGCCGGTTATTCATCGCATCGGCGAGAATGACCAACGGCCATGCGGCGAGCTTAAACTCGCCAAACTGCGCGGCTATGCTGCGGGCATGGGAATCACTTGGGCGCAATTTGCCCATGATTCCATCATGTTTGACGATTCGCTAGATGTTCAAAAAACTTTGCGAGGCGCTGGTATTCGCGTTATTGATCCGGTACAATTCAACTCATATATTCAAAACAAGGTAGCCTAAACCATGACCATTCAACGAAAAATCATTCTCGTCCTCGACACCGAATGCTGCGATCTCGCGGGTAACGTCTACGATGTGGGCTATACCATTGCCGACCGCAAAGGCGTTATTCTCACCCGCAAAAATTGGCTGGTGGAAGAGGTTTTCACTGACCCCGACAAAATGATGGGCGCGTTCTATGCGAAAAAATTGTTTTCGCATTATGCCCCAATGCTGGACGCTGGCACTATCGGCTTGGCTCCGTGGAGCAAAATCGTTAGCGAAATGCAGACTGACGTTGACGCTTTCGGCGTGAATGTTTTGGCTGCGTATAACCTCGGCTTTGATCGTCGCGTTATGCGTCAGACAAACGAGCGTTTCGGCCTTGGCCCGATTCTGCCCCCAATGGATCAGCTTGATATTTGGCAATTTGCTTGCGAGACAAAATTGTCTCAGGCGCGATATAAGGAAATCGCTAGATCACTCGGCTGGGTTTCGGCTGCTGGCAATATCCGAACAGGCGCGGAATATGCCTATCGGTTTTGCTCTGGCGATCATGGCTTTATCGAAGACCATACCGCGCTATCGGATGCGGTTATCGAAACCAAGATTCTTGCAGACTGCTATGCCTGCAAAAAATCTGTGCCCTATGGCATTGTTAACGCGCAACCTTGGAGAATCGTAAATGCGTAACACAAAACTTTGGAAAATTCTGGCTGGCGTTTATATAGCGTATTCTGTCCTAACGGATACGCTAATTTGGGGTGGCGCTATCTACTACCTATTTTTTCTTTGATGTTCCACGTGGAACACTCCCCGCTCAGACCGCAGCCAGATCGCTTGACAACGCGATTTTGGCGCGGGGGCGCCAGTAGTAGTTCGACGACGAAGTACAAAAGCGTTGCTTGCGCCATTATGAGTGCAAAAACGAAAAATGTCAAGTCTTTTTTGCGGGTGTGGACAAAATTGTTTTTGATTAGACAGGTCTTCCTGCGCCAGTAGTAGTTCGACGACGACCCCGTGGAGAGGTACGTAAGCGCCGGCGCGCCTTAAACAAACTGTTAGAAAATGTCGCGCGCCGATTATACACGCAACGCTGCGATTTGTCAAGTCTTTTTGCGGGGTTGCGTGCAATTTATTTTGATTGGGCAGGTCTTGCGACGGGGACGATAATTGTGTATAATTTGCGCAAACCCCGGAACGTGGCTGTAAATTTACGAAAATTTTGGAAGATTTGAGCAAAATAATTCTTGACAGAAAAACCCCGCGCGCGGCCCCCGGGAATAACTTTGCGATATTTTATGAGCAATTCCGCAAAATACATTTGACAGGAGAGCATCAGGCTTGTATAATAGTTGCATAATTTAAGGAAACACATAAATGGAATACAAGTACGTTAGCTTCGACATCGCAGACCAATCGTTTAAGTTTTACACGAGCTTAGACTGGCACAACCTTATTGCAAATGCAAGAGAAGAGTTGTGCAAGAGCTTTGGTGAAGAGTACTGGGCCGGTGCTACACTGGAAGAGCTGCTAGACGGCATGTATGGCGATGAGTTTTTTTGGCAGGAAATAGCATAAAGTTCTTGACAGAGAATGCTTAGGGTTGTATAATATACGCATACTTTAGGAGAACAGATGAACAAATTACAAACCCAACAGGCTCGGCTCAATCAAATCGTAATGCGGGAAGACTTTGGCCCTGTTGCGGTTGTGCTTGAAGGTCGTGATACTGCGGGTAAATCATCTACTATCCGCGAAGTAACACACTACCTACCTGTCAACAAATTTAGTGTACAGCTATCAACCAAACCTAGTAAAGAAACTATGGATAATTGGCTAGGATACTGGAAGACTAAAATGCCGGCAGGTAACCAGGTAGTATTCTACGACCGATCTTGGTACTCACGAGCAATGGTACAAAAGATCAATGGCTGGTGTACAGACGAGCAGTACAAAATCTTCATGGAAACTGTGGAGGCATGGGAAATATGCCAGCCAGTTCACATGATAAAGTTCTGGCTGTCTATCAGCGAGGAAGAGCAGTCTAACAGAATCAAAGAGAGAAAGCATTCTCCTCTAAAATTCTGGAAGCTGTCACCTAACGACGAGCGTGCCCTTTCTTACTATGATGAGATGACTTTGCTTAAAGAGCGAGTTATCACAAGAGGAGACTGGCACACTATTGACTACAACGACAAAGCAGAAGGACGACTAGCTCTTATCACAAAACTCTGCGATATTCTGGAGACCAAAAGTGAAAAAAGTTCTTGACATTCTAACCTTCGGCTTGTATAATAGACGCATAAACAAACAAACACTCGGGAGAAAAAATATGGCAGATTCAGTTAACTACACGGCGGACATGGTTGCAAGCATGACCGAACAGTACGAAGCTGAGCCTACAATGGCAACAGTAGAAGCACTTGCTTCTCAATTCAGTAAGCCAAAGCGCAGCATTATTTCTAAGCTGTCTAACATTGGCATTTACGTTCCTGCGAGTAAAGGTGTTACCAAATCTGGTGTTCCTGTAGTTCGCAAAGAAGAGTTGGTAGCTCAAATTCAGGACGCTCTTGAAGCAGAGCTTCCTTCTCTTACAAAAGCTACCAAAGCTGATCTAGAAACCCTTTTGGGTCTAGTCGCTAACTAATTCGGTGAAGCTAAAGTAGGATTGAGTGGACGGGGGTTCGATTCCCCCCTCCTCCACCAAGAGTGCTCTGATACGTTTCGGCGTCAGTAAGTCGGGTAGATTCGCAATCTTCCGCTACAGAGTGCTCTTGATGGGGGAGCACGGTTTCGACAAGCAATCTCAGGTTAGTGGAGAATCGTCAACAGTACCGGATCAAAGACGTTAACAACACTCCGGAAATAAACTAAACGCAAACGATGACGTTTATTCTCTAGCTGCATAAGCTAGCGGGGAGAGCCTTTCGCCTTGTTACCCAAAGGAGAGGCACTTAGTAAGCATACTGGGAAAACCGCGACCGTCCCCTGCGTAGGGATGGATATGTTAGTAAAGATAGGGGAGAAGCAGATCGTGACCCCAGCCCAGTATGCTTTCTAAGTTTAATTTCTAGGGGTGGCGGAGAGGCTACGCAACGGACTGCAACTCCGTGTACGTCGGTTCGATTCCGACCTCCTAGTCCACAAAAAAGATTTGACATAAAATGCGTAAGCTTGTATAATATACGCATATTCAGGGAGAAACGATGACGGATTCACAGTTTGAACTATTCATGATGCACAGTGGCATGATGAGCGAAGGTCTCAAGTCAGAAGAAGCACTTGCTTTTGTCTTAAGAGCACGATTAGCAACACCTGCAGATATCGCTTGGTTGGTCGAGCATCGAGCAATGAGCGCATCCGCAGCAGCAGTAGCAAAGAAGGAGGCAGTAAATGGCTAGAGGGAAGAAACCCGCAAAGATTGCATCTACAAAGCGAGTAAGTCGCAAGCGTATGCTCGGAGAGCAAGAAGTATTTCCTGTCCGCTGCGTGAGCCGACGAGAGGGTATGACCTATGATATTCTAGGGGGCTTTGTACGAGAAGGCCGTGATAGTGTAAAAACGATCTATGGCAGTGATGGTAAACCAGTACCATTCCGAAAGATTGGAAAATTAGTATAACCTTTGCAAAAATAATTGTTGACAGAAAGGTTATTTTTTGAGATAATATCTTTTCAAATTTAGGGAGCAGTATCGGCCATGGGCGAGCTGCAGGGTGTTTGTACGACCCCACTGTGACTGGGCAGTGCCTAAAACCAGTCGTTCTACTCCGTGGGATGAGAGACATCGTTAAAGTGTCATCCCCGTTCGACCCATTCGATAAGAGGTCCACACATAACTGGTATTAATTCCTATGTTTGTGTGTAAACTACGCTCTGGGCATATCCCCACAATCCAGGGTAGGGAAGCGACAAGTACAGTCTGTGAGTCGCTTGCGAGTGGAGGAAGTAGGAGGCACCCCACTCATCTATTTACTTGGGTCATTAGCTCAGCTGGTAGAGCACCGGGCCGTTATACCCGCTGGTCCTGGGTTCGAGTCCCAGATGATCCGCTAACTATGGAGGTCAGTAGCTAGGCCGGACATCGCGAAAGCATGAGAGCCGGATAGTCAACGGAGTCGTTGGACAGCACTTGTAATTTGGATGCATCGCAAGTAAGCCCGCTTCGCTCATCGTGAGGTGAGATAAACGAAGAGCACTCAACTGGAGAAATGCCCTAAGGTGTCCAAGCCTTGGGGCATTTTTTTATACCTATTCAAAAAAATTTCTTGACTTTTTTCTTCATGTCCCTTATAATATAATAAATGAGGAGAAAGTACATGGCAGATATGATCCCCGCAGTAGGTGCTATTATACCGAGCACCACCTCTCGACAAGAAGTAGTAACCAAAGTGTATGAAGGCGACCGGCCTGGTACGACACAGGTTCACTCAACAGTCTACAATATAACTATTTACGACGTAAATGGTAAGCTGCAAACAGTTACAAACTCGCATGTAATTAACTACACAGTGTAGGAGACACAAATGAGTAATGTTATTCCCTTCCCCGAACGTCCCTTAAAACTAAAGCTCGAAGAAAGCATGGAAGAAATCCGTGAATCTCTTGGAGATATGTACGATGCTTTAGAAAAAGTTCGTAGGGGAATGGACACTATACAAGGTCAGACACATGAGATGGAAGACTCTTACCAAAAGCTAATGATAATGTACATCAAAGAGGTTGGTGAAGATAATGTTCCGCTTGAGTGGTTAGACTATTGCCCGTATGTTGGAATGGTTCGAGATAAAGTAACCGGAAAGATTAGTATACACCTAATTGATCCAGAAGAATTGGAGAAGGAATGAAAGACCAAATACTAGATGCCCTAAAAGCGAAGTACATGGGCGAAATGCAATTTCATAGAATGAATATCGACATCTATTTAGCTAACCCCGTTGGGATTGGTGAGCACCCAGACATATTGGGAGCAATTGATACAGAAATCGAAAAGCTCGCAGGAGTTACAGAAAAGTTACAAACCTTAATGGCGGAGTATCCGCAGGAGGACTAGTGAATTATACTGATGAACAGACCAAGTATATGGTCGAAGAATATACGAATAAGCCAACTCGTATCACAGTAGAAAGATTGGCAAAAGAATTGAACAAAACTCCTAAGTCCATAATCGGAAAGTTGAGTCGAGAAGGAGTGTATCGCCGTTCCGTCTACAAGACGAAGACAGGCGAAACCCCAGTGACCAAAGTTGAGCTAGTAGCAGAATTGGCAGAAGCTTTGGGCATCTCACCCGGGGTCTTAGCGGGGTTGGAGAAAGCCCCCAAAAATGTATTAAAAGTTTTGAAAGGGGCTTCTACGGGTGAATAAAGTACCAAAGCTAGTTGAAAGCTGGGAAGACGGCAATACTCTCGTTGAAATCTACGAAGAGTTTGGTGCCCTACCACATAACTCGGACCATGACACAGTATTCTATAGTCTACGAATAATTTCAAAAGATTCTAGAAAATTTCCTGTAGTTACTGGCGCTATAAACGAAGCAAAAGCGATTTTACGTAGAAAAAATCATCGCAAATTGCACAAAATTAGAACGGATTTTGACGAAAGTGGAAATGAAGAATGAGACCCGTAACAAGATATTTAATTATCACGGTCATATTGGTTGTCGTAATTCTTACTTCGATTGAAGCGAATTAGAGTTGGTATGAAGATTGTCGGTTTAATTAAGAGCTATACTGAGAGTCACTCGCCTGACGGCTCGCTCCTCAGTATTAACGCTCTAATTAAAACTCCAATCTGCTGGATGAGTAAGTTAACGATTGACTTGATTGTATATCAAATAATGTATATATTTTACCACACTTTTTGGCATAAGAAAAGTATTATTTTTGAGTAGGTAAATGGTTGATAGGACTGGCCGGCAATCCCATAATGTATAAAAGTTTTGTTTTTGAATAGGAGATACGTCTTGGAAGGCGAAAATACACTGCCAACTATAACTGTTGGCGATATCACAGAGAACGAGGACGGCAGTGCAAATGTAGTGCTAGACTTAGACCCAGAATCAGTAACACTGCTGATAAATGTAGGATTTAATCAATTATTAAGAGAACACTTGGAGAAAGAGACAAATGATAACAGTTAGTTATACACCCATAAAAAATGCAGAGTACACTGCAGTAGAAACACTTACAATGAAAATAGAATCAGAGGATGCTACCAAAGACCAAGTAATGCAAGCCTTTCAGCAGTTTCTTTGTGGTGTAGGTTATGTGTTTACAGTTGAAGAATTAGCGGAGTATGAGTAATGACTTGGAACTACCGTGTAGTGCGAGTAGAAGAAGAAGGGTATGATAGATACCAGCTTTACGAAGTATACTACGACGATGATGGAAAGCTTGAAGGTATGACGGAAAATTCAATGCATCCCTATGGAGAAAGCGTAGAAGAGTTGCAAAACGATCTTGAGTACATGATGGAAGCACTCAGAAAGCCAGTACTCGATATGAAAGACCTTAATAAATATTTTGAAGAAAACCCACCTTGGGAAGCGATTGTAGCGAGAATAGAAGCAATTCAAAACCAGAAAAGAGATTCGTAAGATGAGAGAGTATGAACCCGATGCCTGGGTAATAGTCAAGATACAAACCAAAGAAAAAACGTTCTACTCAGTTTTATCGGGATGGAATGGCGCTTATTTGTCGGAAGATGTATGGAGACTTAGTTCAACTATTACGGGAATAGAGAAGCAAGCATACTTGTACGGATTCTATTGTAGAAACGGTTCTGTATATTGGTGTCATTCAGGCTCTTATAAGTTTACATCATATACAAGTAGTGTATATGATAAACTCAAGAGCAAATTTAATGATGAAATTGACATAATGAAAGAAACTACAAATTGGGCAGAGATGCTCAAAGGAGAGGAGGAGTGAGAAGCGAAAGCACGACATGGTGGGATAGTCTTACAGAGGAAGAAAGGGAGAAAGCATTCTATGCAGTGATTTCTCGAATGTATCAAGCAGAAGTTAAAGAGCGAGGAAGCTACCGATACGCACTATACGATGTTTTTAGATTTAATATGTCAATGTATGCTGCTGGTATGGACTGCGGATATATGGAATTACATAATGCTCTTTTTGACGCTGAAGAATATCGAAAGATGCGAGATATAGCTCGTTTTGAAGTCGTAGATGATATGGGGAGAGCATACGTTAAGTATCTTGGTGAAGACCAGAAAATTACATATAGCTTACAAGACTCGGATCGTACACTAAAAGTACTTATTGACAAATAAAAAAGGGGCTTTATGCCCCTTTTTATTTTACTCTCCAAAAACCGTATTTATGCTTCAATCTCTAAATCCCATTTACAGGCGTTTTTACTACGGTCTTTGTTTCTATAAGACTTTGACATCTTGTAAGAACGATCCCAAGTTAGAAACCAACCTTTTCCGTCTTTTCTTGCATCATAAAAGATAGCGTAGGTAAAAAAGAGTGCAAAGATTACAGCTACGTGTCCTACGATAAGTGGTAAAACTCCTGCCCACCCAGCTATCATACTACAAAAAGCCATAGTCCAAATGATTGAGAGTACAATCATATAGTAGCATTGTAAGCTTACATCTCCAATAAATCTTATGGGATTATATTTTAAGTTCATTATAGTATCCCAACTATAAAAGAACCACATCATCTTATTCTTCATTCTCTTCCTTTTCTTCTTGGCCACACCAGTTACATGGGTAGCCTTTTTCAGTTCCAATTATATCATGCTCTTCTCTACACCAATGTTCCCAGAACTCAAGCGTAGTAGGAAAGCCATCTAGAAGCCCTAAACCCATTATGTTTACTCCCATGTCTTAATATCCTTACCTATCTTAACTCTGCCGTAGGGATTTCTGCCCTCAAACTCTGAAGATGTTTCATAGCCTACAGCAGTATCAATATACCAAGTATTCTTTTCGACTCTCAGTCCTGTCCAAACTATATCTGTAGATGTCTCATTTCGATCATTAAAGGGAGTGCCATTTGGTATGCTTGAGATATGCTCAAACTCTCCATACCAAGTACATCCTTGAAGCATTGCTAATATAGGAAGTATTTTTATTACTTTACCCAAACTTTGCTCCAGAGTTAACTTTATTGCCTTTCTTTACATGAAAAGGCCAACGCTTCTCCGTAAAGGCGGCAGGTAAATATAATGCTGCAACTGCTCCAAATAACATAAGTGCTGTAAATAAAAAGAGTTCTGGATAGTTAATCATAAACAGCTCTCCAAATTTGGCTCAAAGTAATTTGGACCTTTGAGTATTTTTCCATCCTCTCTTCGAATAGGCTTTCCATCTTCTCCGAGCTTTGACATATTGCTTTCATGTACCTCTTTAAAGCACTCATCTAAGTCGATACCATAAGCGTGGCCAGAGCCATATACAACATAGAGAATGTCTGTAAGTGCATCTGCAATGCCCACCATGTCCCGTTGTTCCATAGCTTCTCCAAGCTCATCAATCTCCTCCTGTATCAGCTCTATTCTCAGCTCTCGAGTAGAAAAGTCAGGCCAAGTAGGTTCTATGTGTACATCCTGGCCGAAAGCCTCCATAAAGTCACCTACTAACTCAAAATTAGTGGCTCTTGGGTTGCTTCTTGTTTTCATCTCGTTGTCTCTTTTTCTCGCGCACTTCTGCTGCTTGTTTCATTCGATTACGTTTTGCAGACGGCTTTTCATAGTGCTCTTTTGACCGAAGATCTATAAGTGCTTCTTTGGTTTTTCTTTTGAGTACACGTAAAGCGCTTTCTACATTACCATTTCTAACTAATATTTTCATTATTTACCGTAGACTATATTATCCCAATCTTGCTCGCAGCTATTATAGTCTTCGTTCATTCCGAACCCGGCCGAAGCTAGTGCTTCTTCATCGGTTTCTACTAGGTATACGTCAAAAGTCGTATCTTCATCAAATAGTTCCATTTGTTCTGGGCCTATCATTATTTTCTCTCCTTATAAAAGATATGTTCATTTATTTGAACAGTTTTTTCAAAATGTTTTGCCCACGCAGGGCTGCTGTATGTTGCATGATACCAAAGAGCTCCATCTACAATGTCCAGAAGTGGATCTGAGCTGTACACAAATAAAGCAGAGTACATACTATCATCCCAAGCTTTTTGATTTCGTATTGCGTCTGACTTCCCATCACAGTACCAACTAAATTGGCAAGAGTGTAGATCAATTTCTCCGCTTGGATAATACCTAGCTTGTTTCACCACTCCACACACAGTATTTGGAAACTTTGGTGAGTTTACACGATTCATTGTTACCTGTCCTACAGCAACTCTACCAACCTGTGGCTGATTTCTACTCTCAAAGTAGATATTTGTTGCAAGACAGTAAATTTCTTCTCGAATATCTAATTCTTCTGCTACGACTTTTGGGGTAAACATTAAAGCTACTCCAAGTGTTGCAGCTAGGGCTTTTTGAATACCCATCCTCTTTCCCTCAAGTATTTAGCTTGTTTAACACAAGAATTATAACTACGATCTGGAAATAGCTCTGCAAGTTCTTTTTCTTTACAAAAATAGTACTTCTGAGTCAGAAGGGCTCTCTCTTCATGGCTCCATGGTCGCTTCTTATAAATTCTCATTGTATTATTATAATGGAATTGAGGTTTCATGTCAAGCACTATTTTTTATTTCTCTCCTAGTAAAAATAATTCTTGACATCAAAAGTCCTTGCGTGTATAATATATAAACGTGATAGTAACAGCCTTAAGGAATTAAGTAGTGGAACCAATTAACATGTTAGAGTTACAAATACTAACAGTAATACTTTGTATGATAGGCTGTGCCTATGGCAGCTTCAAAGCAGGCCACAAGGCCGGCATTGAGCATGCCCTAGATTACTTAGAAGCTCAAGGAGTTATTGAGTTTACTGAAGATTAGGTCGGAGCACCTTTAACGCCCACAACTAAATCGGATGCCGAAAGGATCCACAGAGTGTACCGAAAGGGCACAAGGAGAAAACTATGAACAATCTAGCAAGATTGAATGTGGCAGACTTCCCAAAATTCTTTTTGGGGTTTGACCGTTTTGAGAATGTAAACCCGAATATTGATGGGGCATACCCTCGATATAATATCGTGAAGACAGAGGCTGGGTATCGAGTCGAGATAGCAGTTCCAGGCTGGAACAAATCCGATATCGAAATATCACAGCATAAAGATGTCTTGACCGTAAAAGGTTTATGTAAGCTGACGGAAAAAGAAGGCGAGTCATATGTCTATAAGGGGTTGAGCGGAAAAGAGTTTGTGAGAACGTTTACGTTACACAAGCATGTGCAGCTCAAGAAAGCTTACATGAACAGGGGTCTACTATGTATTGATCTGGATGAAGTAGTACCAGACGAAGAAAGACCCAAGATGATAAATATCGAGTAATAAATGTACAAAAAGGTCAGAAGTTATCTAGATAACTGCGACGGTCTACTATGCGAAGCCATATGGTGTCAAGCCATATTCTGGGGAATGCTAGTAGCAGCCGCTGCACACTAACTAGAGGGCGGGGAAACCCGCCCATTTCTACCAAAAGAGAAGGAATTTATGGAATTAAAAGACAGTAAAACAGTTCAGAATCTAAAAGATGCTTTTGCAGGTGAATCACAAGCAAATCGCAGATATCTTTACTTTGCAGCAAAAGCTGACATTGAGGGCGAGAATGACGTGGCAGCAGTATTTCGCTCAACTGCAGAAGGCGAGACAGGCCACGCACACGGACATCTTGAGTATCTTGAAGCAGTAGGAGATCCAGCAACGGGGTTGCCTATGGGAGATACTCGTAAAAATTTAATGGCTTCTATCGAAGGTGAAACCCATGAGTACACAGATATGTACCCAGGAATGGCAAAGACCGCGAGAGAGGAAGGGTTTGATGAAATCGCAGATTGGTTTGAGACACTTGCAAAAGCAGAGCGCTCTCATGCTAACCGATTCCAGAAGGCATTTGATGCCTTAGGTTAAAAAGTTATGGCACTATCATTTATTAAAGAGCTAGTTGGACCAGTCAGTGGTTTAGTATCAGAATTCATCGAAGACAAAGATGAAAGAAATAGATTAGCACACGAAATTGCTACTCTTGCAGAAAAACAACATCATGCTGAAGTCATGGCCCAAGTAGAAGTAAACAAAACAGAGGCAGCACATAAGTCTCTTTTTGTAGCGGGGTGGAGACCAGCTATTGGATGGATCTGCGGGCTGGGTATGCTCTCTAACTTTATTATAGTGCCCATGACAAACTTTGTTCTAGCCCTTACAGGCAGCCCTATTGTAGTGCCTCTTATTGACTTACAGACAATGATGCCGGTGCTTCTGGGTATGCTAGGGCTAGGTGGCATGAGATCATACGAAAAGGCTAAAGGTATAGCAAGAGAGAAATAGATGACAAAGAAGCAAAGAATAAAGAGTAAAAGACTTGGGCCTTGTCAAGCACATGCTTATGTGCAAGATGAAGAAGAAATGAGAATGGATAGAATTGGTCAAAATGGAAATGACGGAGAACACTATATGGAATTAGACGAACTCATTAAGCAGCAACATGCAGCTGAGCCTGGCATGTTCAGACACGAAGAACCAAGAAAGCATTATGATGATCCAATAGATGGACGCTGGAATTGGTACGGGGATGGAGATAGCGATGCTACTAGCATGGATGATGACCTTCCTTCGGCGGCAGAAGACTGCGCACGACAAAGAGGAAACTATGAAATTTGATAGATTGTACGAAAGGCTCAAGATAGACGAAGGTTGTAAGTTTGAAATCTATGACGATCATCTTGGGTATAAAACTTTTGGCATTGGTCATCTTGTAAAAGAAACAGATGAAGAGCATGGCTGGCCCTGTGGTACTCCTATTACTGAAGAGCGTGTAATGCAGTGCTTTCGGGAAGATACTCAAATTGCAATACGAGAGTGTTATGCACTCTATGGAGAGTCTTACTTTGAAGACTTTCCAGAAGAAGTACAAGAAGTTTTAGTAAACATGATGTTTAATCTTGGTCGTCCTCGCCTATCAAAATTCAAAAATATGCGAGCAGCCTTAAATATAGGTGATTGGAAGTTAGCTGCAATAGAGGGACGAGACTCTTTATGGTATCGCCAAGTAACTAATCGCGCTGAACGGCTAATGTCAAGGCTAGAAAATGTTCAATCTTAACTTAACAATAGTTATTCCCTCCAAAAATGAAGAGGAGTACATTGGACATCTACTAGATGATTTACAGCTGCAGTTTTTAGGAGACACACCTATTTATATAGCGGATTGTTCTACAGACAATACTAGAGCTGTAATTGAAGAGCATAAAGGCCGCCTAAATGTAAAAGTTATTGAAGGTGGGCCTGTCTCAGAGGCACGAAACAAAGGCGCAAAGCTTGCAGAAAGTAAGTACTTATTATTTATTGATGCTGATGTTCGTTTCTTCGAGCTTACTTGTATTGCACGAACCTACAGAATGATGGAAAAAGAAGATCTACACTTACTTGGATTAAAAGCAAAGTGTTATGACGATGATAGACTTGCTATACTCGGTTATAAAGTATTTAACTTTATAAATAAAATTATGTCCAAAAAGATTCCTTTTGCAGTTGGTGCATATATGCTAACACGCACGGATAAGTTCAGAGAGTATGGTGGATTTCCTGAGAAATACAAAACCTCGGAAGATTTCTTTTTATCCAAGATGTATGACCCCAAACATTTCAAACTAGCAAATCACTATTTCGGACAAGACAGTCGTAGACTGAAAAAGATGGGATACTTTGGAATGGCAAAGTATTTAATTAAAAACTTTATAAATAGAGACAACACAAAGTATTGGGAGCAAATGGATGGAAGCAAGTACTGGGACTAAGTATCGAGCAGTATTTATATCAGACTTACATTTAGGTTCAAAGCACTGCAACTCAGACGCACTGCTGGAGTTTCTTACAAATATAAATACAGAAAAACTTTTCCTAGTGGGGGATATTATTGATGGGTGGAGATTACAGAAAAAATGGTTTTGGCCAAACAAACACAATCGTATCCTACAAAAAATTCTAAAAATATCTAAAAACATTGAGGTTGTTTACATAACAGGAAATCATGATGAGTTCTTACGGGCTCTTCCTGGAATGTCTTTTGGAAACATTTCAATAGAAAATCGAGTAACCTATTTAGGATTGGATGGAAAAAAATATCTTGTAACACACGGAGATATTTTTGACAATCTAATGAGAACAAAAAGCGGTCGATTTATAATGCATCTGGGCGACTTTGCATACGACGGGCTATTATACATAAATAGATTAGTAATAGGATTTCGTAAACTATTTAATCTACCCCCATGGAGTCTTGCCAAGTATCTAAAAAGAAAAGCAAAAGCAGCTTCAAACTATATAAACCATTTTTCTTTTGAAATGTCTAAATACTGTAAGCGTAAAGGTTATGACGGGGTTATCTGCGGTCACATACATCACGCCGAAATAGTAGAATATGATGGCATAAAGTACATGAATGATGGAGATTGGTGTGAATCTTGTACAGCACTTGTAGAGACTCAGGACGGTGAGTGGAAAATTATTAACAGGCAATAAATATAATGGAAAAATTTATGGAAGAGCATCCTCTTCTTTCTTTTATACTTCTACCTACTTTGGTAATCGGTCTTGCCGGTTGCTTTATGGCAGTAGCAATCTCTATGATTAGACTCGGTTTATCATAAAATAATTAATACGCAATAAATATGATAGCAGGATTTTAAATATGTATTTTTACGAAGAGGAATACACTATTAATAATGGTATAGGAGTTTTTCCTAGTATAGTCTCTAAAGAAGACTGTCAATCCATTATTAATTTTTTTGAAGGAGCCGTGAAAGAGGATTTAGGACATGTAGGCTCTGTACACGGAGGTACCGACGTGGCTGTAAAAGATTCTATAGATCTTCAACTTATGCTCCCACAAGGCCTATTTACTAAAAAATTTAACTTCGTTTATAAACCAGAAGAGCATTTAAGACTACTTAATCTTATTTTATCGGCTATGCAAGTTAGCTGTAATTTGTATTCAGAACACCTGTCAAATAGCCTACAGGTAGTTAACCCTCTTAGTGTTGGTCCAGAGTTGAGATTAACTTCTTGTCAGATACAAAAGTATCCCAAAGGCTCTTTGGGGTATCCAGGACTACATATAGAGTCGTCTGCCTTTACAACAACTAGATTTCTTGCACCTCTTTTATATTTGAACACAATTGAAGAAGGGGGGCAAACAGATGTGCCCTATTTTGACACAAAAGTGCAAGCGGTAGAAGGAACAGTATTGGTACTACCTTGCGATATCCCTTATTATCATAGAGGTCTTCCCGCTATTAATCAAGATAAATATGTAGTAACAAGCTGGCTGGAATACCCCTCTGAAAACGAATTAAATGCTAATGCTATGCAACATATAGCTGAGCTTGAAAGAGAATATTTGACTGCGAAAAAAGAGATAGCTACTTTGGCTAAAAATAATTCTTGACAATTTTAACTTAAACGAGTATAATACTCACTATGAATATTTTTGTACTTGACGAAGACCTAGACAAATGTGCTGAAGCTCATGTAGATAAGCACATAGTAAAAATGCCACTTGAAGCAGCTCAGATGCTTTGCACAAATATGTGGATAGACAAATATTTTGGGCATGTACCCGAAAAAGTATCCAAAGAACAGCTTGCAGTGTTAAGAGAGGCAAAGAAAAATGAACCAAGAGACTTCCCCTACCTTCCTACAATGCACAACCACCCTTGCACTATCTGGGCTCGTACTAGCA
>VMHT01164166.1_pt1 | contig 21264 bp, 22 predicted proteins | sample 4693611 | NCBI WGS metagenome assembly VMHT01 (sample SAMN12280063, study PRJNA550983) | marine metagenome | isolation source: seawater sampled from same location over 5 years 0.02-0.2 micron viral filtrate | place: USA: collected off the coast of southern California halfway between the port... ...
CTACAGATGATAAGCTACTTATTAAGACAAAGAGCGCGGATGTATTGATTACTCCTGCGAAAGAGTTTCAGGCTATTTCGTTCGTTAATGGTGTATATACCAGACTTGGTGGTCAGCATGTAGATGCTTGGGTTGAAGACTTGTTTCGTCCTATTGTAGATAAGTTCAATGGCAAAGACAAAAAGGCTAAGACCAAAACACCAAAGATTAATATCAATGATGTTAAGCAGTTTTTCCGTATTTTTGTGGTTGCTACCATAGTTCGTCCTGAGTTTGATGGTCAGGATAAGAATAAGTTGGAGTCTCCGACTGTTGAAGCTGACGTTAAATCAACCCATATCAATACAATCTGTAAGTGGTCTGTAATGGATAATATTGAGGATATTATTCGTTCAAAGGAGATGATGGCATTGAAGAAGGTTGAAAGGGGGAAGAAGAAGTTAGTAAAGGTTGATGGACTTGACCCGGCTAACAATGCTGGTGGTAAGTTTTCTAGTTTGTGTTCGTTGTTTGTCTGTGAGGGATTGTCAGCAAAAACTTATGTAGTTGCTGGTATTGATACAGGTGTATATGGTAAGCAAGGACGTGATTGGTTTGGTGTGTTGCCTGTAACTGGTAAAGTCCTTAATGTTCGTAATGCAACAGCAACATCTATCGCAGCTAACAAGGTTATTGTTTCGTTCATTCAAACTACAGGACTTAAAAGTGGTGTTGATTATACTAAGGAGGAAAACTTCAAGACTCTTTCATACGGAAGAGTGATTATTGTGGCTGATGCTGATGTAGATGGTATTCACATTGAAGGACTTATCATGAATTTAATCCACTCGCTGTTTCCAAGTCTCCTAAACCGTCCTACACCATACATTGTAGGAATGAAGACTCCTATTGCTCGTGTATTTATTCCGAGGAAGTCAGATATTTTGTTTTATGATGAAAGACGTTTCAATGAATATCTACATCAGCAGACAACAAAAGTCAATGCTAAGTATTACAAGGGTTTGGGAACTACTAGGGAGGAAGATGTTCCTGATACTTTTGGTTTGAAGATGGTTGAGTATGTTAATGATGATAATTCTTCAAATAATATGAATAAGGTATTCCACAGAAAGTATGCTGATGCAAGGAAGGAATGGTTGGAGTCGTATGACCCTACTAATTATTCGTTTTGTCTTGACGACCAAGATAAAGTCTGTAAGATGGAGATATCTAACTTTTTGAATGGTGAGATGATTAAGTTTTCGCATGCGGACTGTGCTAGGAGTTTGCCAAACGGTATTGATGGTATGAAGGAGTCTCAGAGAAAAATTCTGTATTCGGTTTTTAAGCGTAATCTCAAGTATTCAGGTTCTTCTCTAAAGGTAGCTCAGCTTAGTGGTTATACAGCAGAACATTCTAACTACCATCATGGTGAGCAGAATTTACAAGATACTATTATTCATATGGCGACAGGATTTCCTGGAACTAATAATATTCCTTTGTTGTATCCTGATGGAGGATTTGGAACGAGGTTGGAAGGTGGTAAGGATGCCGCTAGTGCTAGGTATATCTTTACAAAGCTTGAAGGATTGACTGATTGTATCTTTAGGGATGAGGATACACCGTTACTTACACAAGTAAATGATGATGGTGATTTGGTTCAACCGGAACATTATGTTCCTATTATTCCTATGATTCTGGTTAACGGATGCACTGCTGGTATTGGAACAGGATGGTCTTGTAATATTCCGTGTTATAACCCTATTGATTTGATTAAGTGTATTCGTATATGGTTGGAGAATGATGGTGAGGTTATTATTGAAGACCCTGATAATGGGGATAAGACGTCTCTTCTACCGAATTTAGTTCCATGGTATCGTGGATTCAAAGGAACTATTAAACAGGATAGTGTTAATCGTTTTATAACAGAGGGAGTCGTTAGTAAAGGACCTAAAAATACCAAGTCTGTTACAGAGCTTCCAATCAGTATGTGGACTAACAAGTTCAAGGAGTTTTGTGAGGATTTGTTGGAAGATAAGAAAATCAAAGACATGAAGAATTACTCTACTACCAAGGATGTAAATTTTGTGTTATCAGAACTTGGAGATGGAATCTTGTGTAATATTGACAATCTGAAACTTACAAGTTTTATCTATACTTCTAACATGGTTTTGTTTAACGAAAAGAACCAATTGAAGAAGTATGACAATGTAGATGAAATAGTTGATAACTTTTGTAAAGTTCGCTATGACTTCTATATAAAACGTAAGAAATATCAGATTAAAACCCTTGAAAATGAGATTAGACATTTGGGTAATAAAGAACGGTTTATTCAAGAAGTTATTGACAAGAAACTAATTATCATGAATGTTCCAGAGGAACAAGTCTTGGATGAACTTAAGAAGAGTGGATATGATGAAGAACCTAAGACTGGAGGTTATGATTATCTACTGCGACTACAGGTGCGGACATTTACAGCAGATAAAATAAAACAACTTAAGAATGATATTGAGAATGCTCAGACAAAGTTAGATACTCTTAAATCTACAAGCGAAACAAAGCTTTGGTTGAATGAACTTGCGGAGTTCGAGAAGAAGTATATGAGTTGGCTCAAGGATATGGAAGGTAGAGTTTCGAAGAAAGCTAAAAGTAAGAAGTAATATATTTTACTATGATAATTATTACAAAATAATTATCATATGATTTACACTAATTTAGAGAACTGTGTCCACATAAGACCACCTATGATACCAGCTACAGCCCCAACAGCATGTCCTGATAGGGAAGCCTTGGAGTCCTGAGCTGATGGAGCTATAACCATCATTACAATTGATAGGAATGTAACGGCATCAAACTTATTATTAGTTATCATTTCCCAACTCATAATACCAAACAATACTCCAGAAAACCCAACACTACATGGAATATTTGGATATCTTTTATGAATTATAGCTTCTACTATGGAATTAAATATAAGTAAAAATACAATTAAAGCTATGAATTGTTTTGAACCTATGGCTCGTTCTACTCTGGATAGAGCATATAAAGCTGTTAAGTTTCCAATTAGATGAGCAGGTTCTATGTGTAAAAAATTACTGTAAAAAGATGATAATACTGTGTCTCCACATGGTACTGTTTTGATAACATTAGTTACATATAGGGAAAAAATGGTGATAATTGAAACAGCAATAAAGGAAGATATTGGTACTATTTTTACTTTCGTAGGGTCGTTCATTTATTTATTATATTTATACAAATAAATGAAAAATAAAGAAGAAATTAGAGAAGATTTTTGTCCAGCATGTGTCGCTGTTCCATTAGCAATGGCAGGTGTTGGAACTAGTAAGGGTGCAAGTGGTAAACAATCAGTATTAGGTAAAGTAATATTTTGGTTAAGTATAATTATAACTGTTCTTTCTATTATAGTTGCTATCTGGTATTTTACCAGATGCGAAGAATGTGCTATGAAACTCAAAGGTTAATTTTATATACAATGTATATAAAATATCTGATAATGTCTAGTCTACCTTAGGCATATCTTCCTCCTCCTTACCATCCTCCTCCTTATACAAAGCAGATAGATGATACTCAGTGTCAAGACCGGGAGTTTCCGATTCCTCAACAAGGAAAGACATGAAATTGTTTTGTAAGTCTTCCTTCGTGTCCTTAATACCAGCATCTGTACGGGCCTTCATATACTTATCAAAATACTTATCCTTGTAATCATCATACTTCTCGTCCATTTCAGTAATGGTATTACGTGTCTTGAGAACAAGAAGACGAACCTCCTCTAACTTCTTGATATGTTCGTTGTAAGTCCATAGAAGCTGAGCTTTCTTAACACGGAGGGTAATGTATTCATCAAATGGGTCGGCGCCATTTTCCTCAATATTTTTGGTTTCTTCTAGGAGGGCTTCCTCACGTTTCTTGATATCATCTACGTTCTTCTGCTCTTCTAGCTTCTTATCCTTGATATTACTGGAAATAGCTTGGGTAGCTTCCTTGCGAATATCAATCTCCGAAGTCTCAGCAGAATACTTTGAGCTCGCAGTGATAGGAAAAGGTCTTCCAACATATGTGTGATAAATTTGATGGTACGAATCAACATTACGAATCAAAAATTCAGCACGTTGGTCTGCCTCTTGGGGAGTGTTGTAATTACCTCTAAGCTTAGCAAATCCAAAAACTCCGTTTTCATTAGGAGTAGCTCCCTTAGCTGGAGTAAAAGAAATTAGACCAATAGTTTGCATTGGTGGAGGTGGATCAGCATACGTCCTATCAACACGTGGAAACTTTTCGGTATATGCGGTATTATTAAGTTCCGACATTGCTACATTAACTTCATTTTCACTTAACGCTGGGGCTCCTTGTTCTGGTCTCCAACGATTTTCTAGATCCCTCTCCTCAGGAGTTGTTAGAGAGTTCTCTTTTTGCCATTCTGGATGTTCTACGTTAGTCGTCATTTTAATAAGAAAATATAAGTCTTTATATATAAATTATTCTTCTCCGGCAGCATATTCACAATAATCCATAATAATTTCAGCATTGGGGTCATATAATTTAGTTCCTTTTTCATCAATAGGGAACTGAGCCATTTCCTCCAATATTTGGTCAAATATTGCATGAAACTCGGGTGTATGTCCAATATTAGGGCATACCACATGTGCCATCTCATGAGCTAATACATATACTAACATATTAAACGGATAATAAGACCCCTTCTCATCTTTCAAACACATATGTACTTGTTCTTTATTAATAGTATAACTTTGTTTACCTTTGTATAAACTAATGTTTTTCATAGGATTAGTGTTATTTAATGATTGTAATTCCCCAGTCCAATATGTCTGTTGACCAAAGAACTTTTCAAATGATTGTTTTAGTTTTTGTAGCATAGGGTCATCTGTTAAATAGTATTCTTTCATCTGTTTCACAATCATCCATATAACAACACAAATCATAGTAAAACCAATAATATAACTTATTGTAAGATTATCAAACCATTCTTTTTCACTACTCATTTAGTATTAGATTAGATAAAACTTATTCATTATTTTGTTCGTCTTCAATAATTCCATGGAAAAACTTATAAATACGCTCAGAAATCTTATCTCCAATTCTTCTCTCTTTCCCATTACTTATAGAATACTTCAAATCAGCCAACAATTTTACCTTAAGATGTTCTGGAGTTTTGTTATATTCTTCCAACAACACCATCACGTTTTTATACTTTTCAACTATAACCTCCGATATTTTCTCAGTCACTTGAGGAATCAACGCAAGCTGACTAATAAACCACACTTCAACAGTCATGTTTGCCTTCTTCTTTTTCTTGAGGGTTGCGGAATACTCGCTGGCAGAAATCTTTTGCTCTCCCTCCCTAAAGTAATCATCACCATCCTTATTCAACTTATCCAACAACTTTATAATAAATTCTCCTGTTTCCCTGATAGAAGCAGTCTTGTAGACCTTAATATTGTCTCGCAATTGAGTATTTATCAAACTACCAACTAAGGTACTTACAGGCAATCCACTCACCTTAGAATCCAAACTTTTATCAAGATTACCCTCAATCAAATACATTACTCTATCTCTGTGAATACCACTGTTTAGCAACCTTGCCTTTTGTTCTCTGCCCCTACCATCGCATATACTAGCTTTCAAATCATTTACAGTCTTTCTTTCAATTATTAATATTACGTCTGTTCCTTTCCTAAAGACAATATCACCTAAATCAAGTTGTTCAACCTTGAATCTAATACTCTTTGATTTATCTAACTCAAGCTCAAGCTCACGCTCTCTCATGTCAATAATCAGTTCTATTTGGTTATTTTCTGTCATTTATGATATATTTTCTTTTCCTTATATCCTCTTAAGACGACAGATTTAATTTTGAATTTATACAATAATTTGATAGATAATATCAGACAGATGACTTATCGTGAAAAAGGAATAGAAACTCTTAAACTTGTTCTCAAACAAGAAAAGAATATTAATACTCTAGAAAAAGCTTTGTACAACAAAACTGTATCCCAAATAGATGATGAAGATGATATTGAAGCACAATATAAAACAAATTTGTATCAAATTGTGTGTGATATACAAGACAAGGAAAAACTCAAAGATATCCTAGAAAATATTAAAAAAGGTAAAATTGGATGGGAACATCACAGTTATTCGGAGATGGCATATAAAATTGCCGAACAGAATGAGTTTATTCAAAATCCATTTGAGGTTGAAGAGGGTGTCTTCCAATGCAAGCAATGTGGAAGCAGGCGTGTATATTCTTACGCTAAGCAAGATAGGGCGTCAGACGAAGGTACGAGTGTTTACGCCCAATGTGTAGCATGCAAGGCGACTTGGAGAGAGCGTGGCTAAAAATTTTATATTATGATAGTAATATAAAATAGTAGGTTCAAGCATCTGCTTTACTACAAACACTTTGGTAATCCGCAGGAATCGCAGAATTTTTACTGTTGGAACATAAACCTATTGTAGTACTTCTCTTGTCGCCAAGGATACTCTCACCTTCACAATTGGTAGTACCTATTAGTTTCCAACCAGGAGGACAGTTCTTAAACTTTATGCCTTTGTCAATCAAATCAGGACAAGCTCCACAATATATGTATTCATTTTTATCTATTTTATTTCCTGTACAACTACTGGACTGTGTATTAGGATATTTAGTAATACCATTTTCACATCTATTATTATTTGTATTCCAATGACAGTTATTATGTGGTTCACCCAAATCACCATCCTCGTAAAACATATTACATGATTGTTCATTTCGTAAAGCACCACAAACACTAAACCCACTGGCACCACCAGTACCGTTAGAAACAACGCTTTTACCTAATTCAAGTTTATTACATGGTTGAAGTGAACAATATTTTGTCCGAGAAGGCTCTGTTATATGAAAACTTGTATTACATTTACCTCCTGTTAATGTCCCATCCCATTCACATAGCATACCGTTAAAAGATCCTTGTCCGTAAGTTTCTTGTGGAATATATGTATTAACACATTGATGTTCCCCACTTAAATTCTGACAGACATCCGCCTCCCCTCCTGGTATGGAGGTTCTGGCCTCATATAATGGCAAACATGAACTATAATTTCCAAAACTATAATCATTCATTTATTATAATACTATTATTATTATTAAAGATTAAGTTTTATCAGACTTAAGATAAATTTATGTTAATATCTTATAAATGGGTTTATGTATAAGCATGTGTTTCAACCAAGATACAACCATCGGAGAACGTAATCCTCCAAGTTCTGTTAGATTTCCCAGGAAAAAACCTACACCAATAGTTGCGGTACCTAATAGGCCAAGAAGTATTCGTTTTCATCAAGAAAATTAATTTGTTTGTTATAATAAATAATGAGTAGAGAACATTTTAACGGAAGTTCCACTAACAAAACTGCTGTTGTGTTAAGACTATCAGCACTCGCAATACTAATAGTAATGGGTGTTTTCCTAATATTTTACAAGCAACCACTTCAAACTGAAGGTCCATGGGGAACAAAAAGTTTCGGTATAGCTATTGCGCTTATAGCAGCAGCTGAAATGATAGCATACGAGCAAAGATTACGTTCTACTATGCCACCTTCTCCATCATCATCTACGAAAACTGATAATAGTAATTTAGGTGTTGTTTTAGGTATGCTTGTTATAGCTTGTGGAGCAGGTTTCCTACTAGCTCGTAAGTTTTAGACAAAATTCTAAGTTTTTATTGAAGAATAATCAATAAAAACTTACTAGTTCATCATAGGTCTTTGAGAATCATATGAAGTCATAGCTTCAAAAAATCCCCATAAAATAACAGCAAGTATGACAGAAACAATCAAGAAACTTACAGAAAATAGAAAAGGATTACTCTTGTAGTAATCAGAAAATGTCGTAAGTTTAACACGTTCTACAGGCATTGGACCTGGACTCGGTTTAGCACCTGGACTACCATTAGGACCATTGTATGTTTCCTTTACATTATCATCAAATGTTATCTTCTTTGGTTTAAATGGCTCTCTTTTTGAAACTTTACGATTATCACTTAAATGTTTAGAGATTAACGCTGGTAAGAATTTTTCTTTAGATTTTTCTTTAGATTTTCTTTCAATTAAAGTTACAGCATTATAGTCTGTTTGACAGTTCATCATACATTCAACACTGCCATTATTACGTTTACATTCCTTAACACATCCTTCAAAAGCTTTATCACGGTCCCCCAAATCAAAAAGCATCTTTGGGAAATAATGTGGGTATTGAGCAAATACGGGAGCTGGATTTAGTTGGAAATCACACGGAGTTCTACCAACTTTACCCATTGCTTCCTTCATACACTCAGACCAATTTATCATAGCATCTCCTTTTTCAACAGCTAAGTTAGTCGGAAATTGAGTAAAAGCGGCAGCAGTTTCAGTTACACAATCATTTAATTCATTAATGTTCACATTTTCATTACCAAACTTCACTTTACAGGCAGTACATGGATCTATAATATAACTAGAACATGGATCTATAGCAATTTCTTCCATTTATTCATATAAATATATAAAAAAAATTATAAATACATCATATTTAATACTGTATCTAACTCCTTGTTAGCCGTAAGTTTATCCAAGGTAGACTTATCCAAATGTATAGGATATACCAACTTCTTACCTACCTTGAAAGTAGTCTTAAACGGTAATACACCATTCTCATCTTGATGAACAACCACAAAATTTATCTTATTAATTATATCTGCAATAAACTTCTCAACAGTTCTAACACCCTTCTCACCAGACTTACAAACCTTATCAATCAAATGCTTTATTACATCACTGTCAAATACTATAGAATTTTCAGTCATATCTGCATTCTTTAGGGCCTTGGGTATCAAATATTTTTCAATAATCTCACTCTTCTCTGACTTTGTGTATCCATCAATCTTTATAATCCACCAACGGTCTGCCAAAGCATCATCGTCTGGTATCTTATTCATTGAACCAATATACCAAATCTTAGACAAATCTATACTTACTTCTCCAAGAAAATTATCCTTGAAGTCTTGGTTTTGAGATTGGTCTACCAAATGTAAAAGTGCTGCTCTGATATCTGGATGTTCGGCTGCTTTGTCCAACTCATCCAGAAAAATTATACCATTCTTATGACCCATTTGCTTCAAACACTTAACAACAGCTCCAGGTTGCGCTCCAACATAAGTGTACTCATGTCCTTTCAAAAAATCTGCCTTGTCAATACCACCAAACGATATTTGTTCAAAACCCCAATCCATCAACTCAGCAATCAACCTAGCAATAGCCGTTTTTCCAACTCCTGGGGGTCCTACAAGACCCAAATTACTTCTCTTCATGTTAGGATTCATCAACTTAGCACTAATAAACAACAATATCTGCTCCTTTACTTCTTCCATACCAAACAACTCCTTATCCAAATGTTCTGAAGCATCTTTAATAAACTTACTCACATCATTAACCTTCAACTGCTTAATGTTATCATGCGGTATCTTTGTAGCCCAACTCAACCAATTTTTTATCTTACTGTACTCATCTCCAATATGTCCTCCTAGCCCAAGCAACTCTTCATAGCGACGGTAGATTATAGCCTTGTTCTTCATAGAAGTATTCAAGGTTAAAATCTTATATTTAATAGACAACTCACTGTCGTAACTACTCAACTTAAGCTCCTCTTCTCGCATCTTCTGATGTTCCTCTTCAGTAAATTTAGAATGTTCCCTGTATCCAACTTTATAGTTTTTCAACATGTAATTATATCTTCTACGAGATTCCAACCACTCCTCAGTGTTTGGAATATGAGTCTTATATATCTCATAATACTGACACAGCTTAGCCCTATCCTCATTACGCATGGGTATTGTTAATAGCTCCTTAATATTTGGTTCCGTGCGCTCTAATTCATTCTTAACTTCTTGTAATTTCTCAAAAACTTCAGGGTCCTTCTCTTTCAATGCTGCCAACTCTTCCTCTATGTTAAACTTATCCTCATCCTCTTCTTCCTCCTCTTCTTCTTCCTCCTCTTCTTCCTCCTCTTCTTCCTCCTCTTCTTCCTCCTCTTCTTCTTCCTCTTGCTCCTCATCTTCTTTCTTATCTTCTTTTGGTTTGTCTTCTAGTATTTCTTCCCCGTCTTCAACAAGTATTTTTTGCTTTTTGGGGGTAGTAGTATCATCATCATCATTATTACGTTTATTAGACATTTATTATATGATAAAATGTTTTTAAGTTATTCTATCTTGATAGAATATCTCGGAATCTTCTTTACTAATACTATCAAACATAGACCTAATCACATCATATAATTCCTCTTCCTCCTCAACTATACGTTCAGTCTTGTGAAATTCTTGTCGTTGGATAGTATCATCACCTCGTAAGTTAAACTTATCGTCATCCGTGGGTGTATATGTTGCTTTTTGTATCACCTTCTTTTGTAGCATAATACAAAACTGTCTGGGTTTTGCCATCTGTAATATATTATTTGCCAGCTGACAACAATCACATTCAGCTAATTGACACTTTTCAGTAAAGTTTTTACGATATACGTTATCTCCAAAGACATTATTATATATAATCCTAAACTGATTAATAAACTTTTGACGTAAATCACCAATCATATTACTGGCAAAACATTCAAGACGACAATCCATAGCCCAGTATCGTTTATTATCCTTAATTTGAGACAATGTATAAAAACTAAAAGGGTCGTCCTCCTTTGACTTTGGTAAATTAACATAAATTACGTTATGAAATTTATAAGGATTAAACAGATAAATATCAAGTAAATTATTAAGGGTTAATAGGGCAATACCATAGTTATAGAAATTGTTGATAAACTTCTCATCTGTATAAGGTTCAAATTGCTTTGGATGATTAATATGAAGTTTTAAACATTGAGCAAACTTCTCTATTTCATCAGCTTGAATATGAGCATTACTACAGTCATCATCCATAAGCAAACGACTCTCCAACGGTGTTATAGATTTAGAAATTAACATATTAATTCTTCTCTCGGGAACTTTTCTCTCACAAAGGACTTCTGTTGTTCTCTTAATATGTTCATTCAATAACTCACAGAATTTTGTAATATGTATGCTACCAATCATATTACTCCTTGTTTTTGCCAAGGAAGATAATACTTTATTATAATTTTTTTCTGTGGCTAATTTATCAAATAAATCGTCAAATATACCTTGTGATTCATCCAAAGACATGAAAGTATCCAAATCCTCTTTGTTCCTCTCATCAACCCTAGCAATAAGTTCCTCATAACATGAATCATTTGATTCTGTGGTCTCAAATATACCTTTTATAGTTCTATATCTTCGCTGTGTTTTTGATTCATCTTTCTTATTCTCTTTCTTATTGTCTTCCTTAATACCTTCATCCTTAACCTCTTCCTTAATACATTCATCCTTAACGTCATCCTTAACGTCATCCTTAACGTCTTCCTTAACCTCTGTTGTTATGTTTCTACTTTGTGAATACTCTTGTATTACTACCGATATATTTTTGGGAAGATTTAAGTTAATATTATTATCAGTCTCTATCACGACATCTTCCAGTTTAATATTTGTATTTTTAATGATAAGCTCATGGTATATTTTATTTTTTAGTTTTTCCAGTTCCAGGTTTCGTTTTAGTATATCTATTTCAGTAGTATCAGGTTTTACTGTATCTGTTTGGGTTTCTACAGTATTAGTATCAGGTTTTACTGTATCTGGTTGGGTTTCTACAGTATTAGTATCAGGTTTTACTGTATCTGGTTGGGTTTCTACAGTATTAGTTTCGGTTCTTATACCGGGACATTCCTGGTCGTGTCGTTCTATCATTTTAATACCTTTTGTTGTGAAACCACAGCAATCACATGAAAATATAGTTCTTCTATATTTTTTACAGTATACTGCACGTGCTTGATGTTGTTTTAATAATGTTTTATTCTTGAATGATTCAAGACAAAATTCGCATTGGACACTCATTGTATTTGTACTACTATTATCAAATCTTTAAGAACAAATTTCAAGTTTAAAATGGCATTTAAAATGATATGTAAATATTACTAAATGCCATTGTCTGATAGTAATTTATTAATCTTTAAGGCTATATCTAACTTTACTACTTGCTTGAGTGATGTTTTCGGTAATGAACATAGGTCCCTTAAACTTTACGCACATCTTATTAATAAAACTGCCCTAATCAACGAGAAACCTATTCTTAAGCACATCGATGCCTTCAGAGAATTTTGTCTAACTAACAAAGATGCCCTAGTAGAAAAAGATGTAAGCAAAATTGATGAAAACAACAAGAAAATTGTATATTCTAACAGAGTTTATATTGATATACCTTTTATTTTTTCCAAGTCTGACCGTGAAACGACACAAATTATCTGGAAACATCTTCTCACAATCTATGCTCTTGTTGATCCAACTGGTAAGGCACGTCAGGTTCTTAAATCACGAACTGGAGCGGGAAAGAATAATTCTGAGGATGATTTTTTGAGTAATATCATCCAAAAAGTAGAAGATAATGTAAATCCCAATGCTAATCCAATGGAAGCTGTTAGTTCCATCATGCAATCTGGTATTTTTACCGAATTAGTAGGTGGAATGGGTAGTGGTTTGGAAGATGGAACCCTTGATTTGGGGAAGTTGATGGGTTCGGTTCAAAAAATGGTGACTACGTTGAATGATGAACATGGTGGGGGTGAAAATGGGGAGGGAGATGAAGCAGTTAATATGATTAATACTATGATGGGAACTATACAAGCTGGGGCTAACAACACTGGGCAAAATGGAGATAATGCTCCTCCCGACTTATCAGGAATGTTAAATATGATGGGTCCCATGTTGGGGGCTATGCAAAATAATCAAGTTCCTCCACAATTAAACATGACAAATAATTCTGTGGAAAGTTCAGATAAAACTGAATCTTAGTAATTTTATATTTTAATAATATAAAATGGCTTTAAGTAAATCTCGAAGAAAATCATCTAAATCCCGTAGGAAAGTTGTTAATACAAGGAAATCTTCTAAGAAGATGAGGAAGTCCTCCAAGAAGATGAGGAAGTCCTCTAAGAAGATGAGGAAATCATCCAAGAGGAAATCATCCAAGAGGAAATCATCCAAGAAGTCCTCTAAGAAGAAAAGGAAGTCATCCAAGAAGAAGAGGAAATCATCCAAGAAGAAATCATCCAAGAAGAACAGGAAATCATCCAAGAAGAAATCATCAAAGAAGAAGAGGAAATCATCCAAGAAGAAATCCTCCAAGAAGTCCTCTAAGAAGTCCTCTAAGAAGTCCTCTAAGAAGAAAAGAAAGTCATCCAAGAGGAAGTCATCCAAGAGGAAGTCATCCAAGAAGTCCTCTAAGAAGAAGTCCTCTAAGAAGAAGTCCTCTAAGAAGAAGTCCTCTAAGAAGTCTATGAATAATTTATTAAAAAGTTTTGATAAAAAATTAAGTAAAGAATTACCTAAAATCAAAAGTAGAGTTAAAAGCAGACAAAAATCTCGTAGTAACAAAAAAATTGATGACACTAAACCTGTAAAGAGGTATAAGTATGTTAAAAAACCTCTAAAAGACTGTATAAAACGTTCTGTTCTTCCTTTAAGAGATACTCAGATTAAGGTAGTTCAATTCATGGATACAAACGATGGATTATTAGTTGTTCACGGAACCGGAACTGGTAAGACATTAACTGCTGTAGCGACTTCTCAATGTTATTTAGATAAAAATCCTGATAATAGGGTAGTTTTTATTGGTCCTACATCACTTTTGTCTAATTTTAAGAAAGAGATTAAAGCATACGGTGATGAAGTAGATATTGATAATTATGAGTTTTATTCATTTACAACGTTTTACAACAGGGAAAAGGCTGGGAATCCAGTAGACCTAAGTAATGCCTTATTGATTATAGACGAAGTTCATAATTTAAGGAATCCTGATGCTTTAAAAACTAATGTTATAGTAGCAGCGTCGTTTGACGCTGATAAACGTTTACTTTTATCGGCAACTCCATTTGTGAATAATTTGCGTGATTTTATTCCGTTAATTAACATAGTTTACGGTAAAAAAATAGTTGGGACCAGAGATGAGCATGATAATGGTATTGTTGATGAATATTTATCGGATCTAGCTACGGATTTTGAGGAGTCGTTAGCTATTGTAAAGTATTACTTAAGAGATAAGGTGGATGTAGTTAACAAGAAAGATCCCAAAAATTTCCCAAGAAGAGCGGATCACAAAATAGAAATACCAATGACTCCTGCTTATTATCAAAAATATGCCAGTATCGTTCAAGGTTTGGAAACTCTTGGACTAATATTTGCTAATCCAAATGCATACTATAATGGATATAGAAGAGCAGTAAATCAAGCTGGAGAGGGATACTTCAGTGCTAAAATAGACAAAGCTTTACCTATTTTACGAAAGGGAAAATCTATAGTTTATACAAATTGGATTGATTTTGGACTAAAACCTCTAACTAAAGTCTTAGAACAGAAAAATATTTCATATAGAGTATTTACTGGTGATACTAAGGTAGGAGAACGCCAGAGAATTGTGAATGACTTCAATAATAATAAATTTGAGACATTAATCATAACTAAAGCGGGTGGTGAAGGGCTTGACTTGAAGGGTGTGAGGAGTGTAGTAGTTATGGAACCTACCTGGAATGATGCTGGTTTGCAACAGATTATTGGTAGAGCTATTCGTTATAAATCACACGAACATCTTCCAGCACCTCAACGTAAGGTTGACGTATACTATATGATAATGACGATACCTGAGGATATGGATCCTATTACAACTGAACCATCAGGAGACGTCTTATTGTATAATATTATTAATAAAAAGATACAATTGAATGTTGCCATCACATCTATTTTGGAGGATATGTCTATTGGAGGAAAATAAAAAATTAAGGAGTTTAAACATAGATGTGAAAATATAAATGTCTGACCAAATAGATATTCTTAGTATAGACGCAAAAATTCGTAATAATTTCCAAGAAGAATACCAAAAAATACCATTATATAAAGATAAATTGAATGAATTACACGAAACTATCAAAAGAATAGATGAAACTGATAATAATGTTAAATTATTAGAAAGTCTTAATATATCCGTTGATAAATTATCAAAATACATAAGTGATTTAGAATTACAAAAAGATTTGAATTTTTATATAATGAATACCTTACCAATCATAGAAGAATACAAAGAAATACTTAAAAAACCCATAAAAGTTAGTTTTATGGGAAAACGGGTTAAAAATAACAAGAAAAAATATGAATTAATCAATAGTTTCAAAGAATTAGTTTCTGAGTATGTTGATTTAAGTTTATCACCGAAAAAGTCTGTTGAAGATAATATTGTGTGTAATAACTGTAATAATAAGAAAGATTTTGATATAATTGATAAAAATATATATGTATGTCAGCATTGTTTTGGGGAGCAGTTGGTATTAAAACATGTATCATCATACAATGATATAGACCGTATCAACATTTCTACAAAATATATGTATGATAGGAAGATTCACTTCAGAGACTGTATCAAACAATATCAGGGTAAACAAAATAGTACTATTTTACCAAAAGTATACGAGTCATTGGAGGACCAATTTGATAACCATCATTTACTGTATGGAGACAAGAATACTCCAAATGAAGAACGCTTTAAGGATATTACTAAAAACCATATTATGTTGTTTCTTAAGGAGTTGGGATACTCTAATCACTATGAAAACGTAAATCTAATTTATTATAATTTTACAAGGAAAAAACCAGATGATATCACCTATTTAGAAGACCAATTACTTGACGACCTTGACTCCCTAACGGACTTGTATGATAAGAAGTTTAAACATATTAATAGGAAAAATTTTATTAATACACAATATGTGTTATATCAGCTTCTTAAACGCCATAAACATAATTGTAACAAAGAAGAATTTATTATCTTGAAAACTATAGATAGGAAGTTCTTCCACGACGAAATTTGTAAGGAACTTTTTGAAGAGTTAGGTTGGAATCATACACCTTTCTACTGAATATTATATTTTTTGATATAATATTTAACCATATTTTAACTGAAGATTTAATACAATGTAGATGTAATCATACTTTGCCATTATATTAGATTTACCTTGTTGTCTGTTCCATGCTTCCCACTTAGATCTTTCTGGTAAATTGAATATCCATGGTGAGGGAGTATAATTATCACCTTCTTCTATTTGTTTTTCTAGACCATAGAGAAGATTCTGTTCATCTTCTGTTAGACCACTTAGTTCAGTTGCTATTGCACGGGAATTTTGAAATCTCATTTCTAATTCAATATCTGGATATTGAACTATCATCTTTTATTAAAAACTTAAATGATATTTTATATAGATATAAATGGAACAACAAGTAAGTTTTGCTATTCATAACACAGACATCGATTATTCCCAATCCCAATCACCCCAGATACCTCTTCCCCCACCATTATCAAATGAACCCCAAGATTCTCTAGGCTCATTATTCACAATAGTTAGTATGGCGAATAATATAGGACCAACCGTGATGTTATCAACACCCGCTATAGAAACACTATTCGTAAATACTACTGAAAATAACGCATATGATATAGAAGAACTATTATCAGAGACACTTAATAACAATTCACAACAACTAGAACGTAATGAGAAAGTAGTTCTAGATATAAATAAGTTAGCATATAGTAGCACTGATAAGACTGAAACTGAATGCCCTATTTGCTGTAGTAATTTTACTGACAGTGAAATTGTATCAATCACAAATTGTAAACATTATTTTCATAGTAATTGTTTGGTAGAATGGGGTCATTATAATACAGCTTGTCCAGTATGTAGAACCGATATCCCTATTATAGATAAAAAAGAAAATGACGAGTTAGAATAAAATGCTTGGTAGTAATACAATAATGTTCTGTAAGGATAATGCGTTTGAAATTTTATTAGGATTATGTGTAGCTTTTTTCTTAATTTTTGGACTATATAATAAGATAGTTGGTCAAAGAGGGTCATATTCCAAACAAACATATTTTATAAAACCTAACCAAAAACACATTTCTTCGTTTATTAGACCATCTACAAATGATAATAATCCTCGTAAAGGTGCCCCCAGATATAGTAAAGGGGAAATAGAATGTAGAAGAGTTTTAGAATATTTATTTCCTGGACACAAATTTCCATCTTCCAGACCAGATTTTCTTAGAAATAATGTAACTGGTGGTAATTATAACTTAGAACTTGATTGTTTTAATGAACAGCTCAGGATAGCTGTTGAATATAATGGTATTCAGCATTATAAATTCTCAAACTTTTTCCATAGGAATAAGGATCAATTTGAGAATGGAAAATACAGGGATGAGCTGAAAAAACGTATGTGTAAGGAAAATGGAATCCTATTGATAACAGTTCCTTATGATGTAAAACTAGAGAACATTAAATCTTTTATAGAGACAGAATTACGTAGAAACAATATAAAATTTAGAGGATAAAAGTTAATCCTGCGGCTATTATTAGTAATGTTAGTAAAAATGCCGCTCCGGGATTTTGAGGAGGAGTATTATCATTTTTATTAGTATCTGTTTCTTCTGGGCTCTTAGCTGGGCTCTTAGCTGGGCTCTTAGCTGGGCTCTTAGCTGGGCTCTTAGCTGGCATTGGACCGCTTGCCATTGGACTGGGTGGAGTAGTAGTTTGCATTTTTAGGGTAGCAAGGGTAGAATCAACAATTGATTTTTTATTTTGTGTAAATTCTAATAGAAGTAAACCTAAACCAGCAATACTCATACCAAACCCTGTATATTTAACTAATTTTGCTGTTGGTGTTTTAATTAGTTTCACTCCAACTAATATTAGTATTACGGATAATATCAAGGAATACAACATTCTATTGTTATTATTCATGGTTTATATAATAACAATATTTTTTAAATATAAGTTGTGTTAAACTTTTTTCCTATTTTTCTTACCTTTAGCTTTAGCCCAACCAGGTCTAGTATCTGTTAAAAGTGCTGGAGGAATTCCCTTCTCTCTTTCTTTCTTTTGCTTAGTCTTTTTAGGAGGAGACCGTGTTGAATCAGAATCCGACTCAGAATCTTCCGACTCAGAATCATTTTCTGTATCATCTGATTCTGACTCGGAAGATTCTTCATCACTACCAGCTAAATCTTCAGGGTCAATGTCTTCATCATCAATAAAATCTTCAATCTGACCATAACCAAGCATATCAAAAGCTCTGGTAATCATCTTGTCATTCTTATCCTTTTTCTTGAAACCCAAGTTAATTTTCTCTAGTTTTCCGTCAAATTTTCTATTCCAATTAGTATTTAATTCTAACTTGGTCATTTCTTTGGCAGTTTGTGCGCAAACAAAGTGTTCTAGATCTAAGTCAAATGTGCTCAAATCATCAAGGACATACCAGTCGACCTTTTCTAGTTGGTCTTGGAGGTATTGTAGATTTGTCTCATTACCTTCATAACGAATAAAATAATACCATTGTTCGTTTTCTTCACCGTTGGTCTCTAGGAGAGCAACATATCTACCCTCCATATTATGAGAAGGTTCTGGTTCATCATTAGTCTTATCCTTATCAGTTTCTTCTATAGAAATATCATTAGTTTTAACAATATCATTATTTTCTTCAGTTGAAGTTGTCATTAGGTTTTGTAATGACAACCTGTTTTTTTAAATTATATTAGATTTATTCTTTGTCTTCTATTTGGTCTTCTTCATCTTCTTCATCATCTTCTTCGGTTAATTGTTCTAGTTCAAGGGGATTACTGGCACTTACACTATTTTCATATGGATTATCTGATGTTTTATTCAATAGGAAATCTACAAAGGTAATATCATTAGGCATCATCTTAATTCTACCAGCATGAATCGCCGCAAAATTAGCATGATGTAAAATATCTATTACTACTTGCTCGATAAAGTATTGAACAATAATAAACACATCCTTACTAATTTTAATACTGTCTTCCCCAACATGTTTTACTACACTATCACGGACTAACTTTTGGAATGGAAATTTAGCCAATGTAAGACAGTTAGACGCCTTTTGATACCTTTTAATCTCACGCAAAGCTACCGTCCCTGGTCTAAAACGATGTTTCTTTCGCTCTTCACTCTTCTCTTCTTCTGATTTATTAACTTTATTTGTCTTACGTGGTTTCTTTACAAACAAACTTGGGTGAATGTATGGAACTACGCCACCACCCAAAAATGTGATATTATTTTTTGTGAAAAACTTGTGTAGTTCAGTATCAGTTCTAACTCCCATTTCAAGGTCCCTCACTGAGATACGAATATGTTTCTTGTCCTTAATATATTCTACAGCGTTCTTCAGGACTTCCTCAGTTAAATACTCTAAAGCGATTGCAAGATACAAGGGTGCTGATTCAGTAACCATTAACTTGGAATTTCCAAAACCACGAAGATACTTCTCAGTCAGGGATGGTGGGAAAATAATACCAGCCTTTTCTTGTCTGCTAGACTTCACATTTTCAGCACTATTATATTTTTGAATAGAATTCTCAGAAATAATCATAATATTTTTTGAAAAATCATTAGGTAAAATAATTTTAACAGCATTAGTAACTTCTTTCTCAGACATTGTCTTCTTCTTGGAAATTTGTGTTAGATTTATAGCCGTATCAGCTATTAATTTAGCCAAAGAACTGACAATACTATTCAACTGTTGTTTAGCGTTATTTGTAATACCATTCGTTTCAGATATCTTTTTTATAATTTTCAACATATACGTTTCAAACATACGTGTCTTTTTCTTTCTCATAGCTACCTTAGATGTTGCTGACATAGTCGCTTCCATTGTGTTTAATGCTAAATGGTATTCCTTTTAAGTTGATATATACATAACACTCTATATCAAGTTATATATCAACTTAAAAGAAAATAGTATATACAGACAAATGGATCACATTACTAAACCATCCCTTGTTAGACTCGCAAGAAAAGCAGGTATCAAAAGTATGAGTGATGATTGCTACCCAGAAGTTTATAAACTACTTACTACTAATCTGGACCAAATCATTGCTACCGCCCTCGTTATTAACTCAGAAAATGGAACAAAAACCCTAATGAACAACGATATACACCAAGCCATGAAAGTAAATGGATATATCGTAGCAGAATCAACAGACCTGGGGACTAATACATGCGCTAAGTAATTAACACCTCAATTTAAAGAAGATTATTTATAGTTTAAATAACCTTATGACTGACTACTACGAAAAATATCAGAAAATGAAAGATAAAGCTTCTAAATGGCGCTTATACTCTGAAAAAATAGAAACAGAAAACAAGACTCTGACAGATAAAGTTAAAACATTAGAACAACATATCACAGAGTTAGAAACCACAAATAACACTCATAATAATGACCAATTTAATCATGAACGAGAATTACTAAGAAAAGACTCTGAAATTGATAGACTTAGAGCAGCTCTTGACGATTATAAAGAAAGATACAAAGAAATTCGTGAAGATAATAAGGAATTACGTAAAAATAATAGAAATTAAATTTTATGATGTATTAAAATACTTTAAAAAATTAATATATCATATATAAATAAAAAAATGCCTGTTGTATTCTACCATATGAAAGGTTGCGGCTTCTGCCAAAAAGCTAAAGACGAACTCGCTAATGAAATTGCCTCTGGAAAAGTTGTGATCAAAGACTCTAAGGAAGCCCCTACCGGTGTCAGAGGTTTCCCCCACTTCGTCAATGAAGATAACGGTAAATCCGTCACTGGTTTCAAACCAGCTGCTCTACTAATGAAAGAACTCGGTGTTGTAGGTGCGGGCCCAATGCCAGCAACTCGCAGCCCAATGCCCAAGCCAATGCCCCGTTCCCCAATGCCCAAGCCAATGCCCAAGCCAATGCCCCGTGGTTCCCCAATGCCAATGCCCCGTGGTGGTTCCCCAATGCCACAAATGGGAGGTATGCCAATGATAATTGCATTTTTCTTCATGCCCGGTTGTGGCCACTGCGAAAAGTGTAAGACTATGCTTTCCAACGAAATTTCCCAAGGACTCGTCCAACTTGTACCCCACACCAAGGCTCCAAAACACGTTCGTGGTTTCCCCCACTTTATTGGACCAAATGGCGCAGAACACTCGGGTGCTCCAAAAACCAAGGAAGAACTTATGGGAAAACTCCTCAACGGTGGCGGTATGCCAATGCCACCACTAAACAGCGGTATGCCAATGCCACCACCAAA
>VMHT01204799.1_pt1 | contig 21252 bp, 15 predicted proteins | sample 4693611 | NCBI WGS metagenome assembly VMHT01 (sample SAMN12280063, study PRJNA550983) | marine metagenome | isolation source: seawater sampled from same location over 5 years 0.02-0.2 micron viral filtrate | place: USA: collected off the coast of southern California halfway between the port... ...
GGAACTTCGGCCCCTGCCCTTATCCATGGTCGACCCCGCAACTATTGAGCGATTGGCCGAAGGTCTGTGTGGTTTTTCAGCCGTATTGTTCACCTTCATTGCCTCTTTTTCCCGTTCGCCCTCGGTGGAACGCGTTGTGCAGAACCTCATCGCCCTCAGTTTGATTGCTGCGGCAGCAGTTTTGTGGTGGCTCTCGTTGTCTGGGGGGACACTATGGGGTTCGAATTATTTGCCCAAACCGCTTTCTTTGGTTTGTGTTGTGATAGCCATCTCGGCTCGAATGAACATCAAAGGAGAGAATGTTTCCTTTGGGGCCAACCCACACACGATTGGGAAGGATAACGCTGAGGAATAATCAGACGATTTCGCCCTTTGGTTGAGGCCCTTTGTCGTCATCGCCTGTTGAATTGTTTTCCATGGCTTCCTTGGCCATCTTTTGATCAATGAAGGTGCGCATGTACTCTGGCAGTTCCCCATTGACGAAAATCACGTCATTGATGGCCTCCAATTTTTTCAAGGAATAGTAAATTTGCATGGCGGTCATTGGTGTAGATGAACAGCCATTGCATCCCCCATCGAGGGAGAGCATGATGTTGCCATCACTTGTGTCAAGCACGGTTACAACACCATCGTGCTCGTCGAGGATTTCTTGTACTGGCCCGATTTCGGCGAGTACCTCCTCGGCAGTCATGGTCATACCACTCCCTCGTGCATCTCCTCTTTCAACAATTGCCTGTATCCACCACTCTAAACGGCGCTCGGAGTAAATCAGCCTGTCCCAAAAAGGGCGTAACCACGGCTTTTGAAAGGGGAACCACTTATGAGGGGTTCTCAGGTCGCCAAGGCACAGGTGTTCTGTTATGATGGATAATATACCGATGATTGCCGCAGCCGCAGGTCTGATTGGACTGTTGATTGCTTTCGTGCTCTACCAGCAAGTAAACAAAGTGAAAATTGACAACGAAACAGTTGCCGACATTACTCAAGAAATTCAAGACGGAGCCATGGCATTCCTGTTCGCAGAATACCGGGTGCTCTCAATTTTCGTCGTTGTTGTTGGTGCTGTCTTAGCCTGGCTCAATGATACTGAAACTGCAATCGCATTCTTCGCTGGTGCCGTCGCATCTGTGCTCGCAGGCTTCTCAGGAATGCGTGCGGCAACCTCTGCAAACGGGCGCACGGCAATGGCAGCAAAGAACGATGGTCAATCTGGTGCTCTTGCGGTTTCATACAATGGTGGCGCCGTGATGGGCCTTTCAGTTGGCGGACTCGGTTTGCTCGGTATCTCTTTGGTCGCCTTCTGGCTAAGCGCTGGTGAAACCGCAGCGGATGGGGGAATGAACCCCGTCAGCGCTGCTGCTGGATTTGGTATGGGTGCCTCTTCTATTGCTCTCTTTGCTCGTGTCGGTGGTGGAATTTACACCAAGGCAGCAGACGTCGGTGCAGACCTTGTCGGGAAAGTCGAAGCAGGAATCCCTGAAGACGATCCTCGAAACCCCGGTGTCATCGCCGATAACGTTGGAGACAACGTTGGGGATGTTGCTGGAATGGGCGCTGATATCTTCGAATCGTTCGTCGGTTCAATCATCGCAGCCATGATCATCGCCAACGACTTTGATGTCAGCGAGGCAGCAGATTATGTTCTTCTTCCAATCCTCCTTGGATTCATAGGCTACACAGCATCGATTATCGGTGTGTTCTCAATGACTTTCCTCAAGAATGGAAAAGATCCAGCTGCAGCCCTTCGAAACACGACCTTCATCGCAGCAGTTTTGTTTTGGGCTGGTGGCTACCTTGCGATCCAACAAGGATTGATCGCTGTCGAATACGGAATCATGCACTCCGTGGTTCTTGGAAGCATTATCGGCATCCTCATCGGACTTGTCACAGAATACTACACTGGTATCGAACCAGTCTTTGGAATTAAGACAAAAGCCATCCCTCACATCGGAGAAATGTCGAAAACAGGTCCTGCAACAAACGCAATTGCTGGTTTGTCTGTTGGCATGATGTCAACCTTCATTCCAGTCGTTCTCATTTCCCTAGGTATCCTTGGAGCCAATGAGTTCGGTGGCGATGAATATGGGTTGTACTGCATCGCCATGGCGGCTATGGGTATGCTTGGAACAGTCGGTGTGACTATGACTGTTGACGCCTACGGTCCAGTAGCGGACAATGCTGGTGGAATTGCAGAAATGAGCGCTCTTGGCGATGATGTTCGTGCAATCACTGACGAGCTCGATTCCATTGGAAACACCACTGCTGCAGTCGGTAAGGGATTCGCAATCGGATCTGCAGCACTCACTGCTCTTGCACTCTTCGCAGCATACACAGCGGCCATCGGTACAGATGCCGTTGGTGACTCGTTGCTGAACCTTGAACTCACTGAGCCAATGGTTGTGATTGGACTTCTCATCGGCGGTGGTCTCCCATTCGTCGTTGCTGCAATGACCATGACCTCAGTAGGCAAGGCTGCCGGAGACATGGTCGTTGAAATTCGACGACAGTTCAAGGAAATCCCTGGTCTTCTCGAAGGCAAGGAAGGTGTCAAACCAGATTCTCAAACATGCGTCGACATCTCAACTAAAGCAGCACTGCGCGAAATGGTTGGACCGGGTGTAGTCGCAGTTGTTGCTCCAGTTATCGTTGGTTTCGTTCTTGGATGGAATGCCCTGGGCGGACTTCTTGCAGGTTCCCTCGTGACAGGTGTCCTTATGGCGCTGTTCATGGCTAACGCTGGTGGTGCTTGGGACAACGCAAAGAAAGCGATCGAACAAGGCCACATTGAAGGTGCTAAGAAAGGCGATGCGGCTCACGATGCAGCTGTCATCGGTGACACTGTTGGTGACCCGTTCAAGGACACATCCGGTCCTTCACTCAACATCCTGATCAAGTTGATGTCCATTGTTGCAGTCGTTATGGCTGGCACTGGTAAGCTCTCAGAAAACGGTCTTCTCTGAAACCGATTGAAAGCGTTAGGCTCTTGAAGGCATCATGGTAGGACTTGCCATGAAGGCCGCTTCTCGCGCACTTGTGCTTGTTCTTCTGTTTGTGTGTTCAACCACGCTTGCTGGTTGCACAAGCGGGACACTGGAGGGCACTTCGCAAGACACCACGACCGAGGAGCAAAAACTTCTCCCTGAATGGAAAGTTGGGGATCAGTGGCTCTACACGTTTATCACGCCTCAGTTTGGTGAAGACAGTGCCCGACTTGTCGTGGCTGAAATCGATGAAGATGAAGGGGTTTACAACGTTGGAATTTCCTCGAGGACAGAGGCTCAACGACACGCAGTGATTAACCATAATCCGTTCCTTGGGCGAATGACGATTGATGGGCTCTCGGTTTATGAGAACGGGGAGCCTCAATCGGTGTTTTCTTTCCCTTGGGTTGTTGGAGACAGTTGGACTTTTACCCTATTCGGCCAAGAATGGAGTGCTTCTACAGACTCCATAAACAACGGCAATGCTCGTGTATCCGCAACTTCTGCAGAAGGCCATGAACTCTCCTACACCTTCAGTGGTAGTAAGCAATTTATGGAGTCTTTTGTTTGGCGCGATGGTGACGGAGTTCGTCAATTACGAATGGATTTGAATGCTGCTCGAGGCGGCTACTATGGAGATGTTTTCTTTTACCGAGCAGGAGATTTACTCGACAATCTCTATGAAGAAAATGATCAAGAATTCTACGATACATTCCTTGACGAAGGCCATTCCTCCGAAGGAGATTGGAACACGCTTGTTTGGTATTTGGATGTGGAAATTAGCCAAGGCGGCTCAGGTTCACTTTCTATGAAAGACCATGCAGGAGCATCTCCACTCACCAGAGCATGGGGTTCAGGTGCAACTGAGCCAGGTACTATCGGCACAATTCCTTCAAACACGGGAGAATATTCACTCACTGTAAACGTACGTGGACCGGGCTCATTCGTTCACCTGCGTGTTGCCGGTGCACTTGTTTTCCAGTGGACCCTTTGAGGTGATGCATTGCCCACGCTCATTATGATGCACGGGATGACTGGCAACGCCGACATGATGCGCCCATTTGCTGAAAAAGTACTTCCAGAGGGGTGGACATTAATTGTCCCTCAAGCACGCTACATGCATCCTCGTCGCGGGCGAACATGGTGGCGATATGAAGATGAGGATGCTGACGCTACCCGGCGAATGAACCTCTCAAGGCGAGAACTCATTGATGTGGATTCAAGTCTTTCACAGCTGGAACAACTGATTTCTGAGCAGGCCCCGATGGGTCCACTGGTGGTTGGAGGGTTTTCTCAAGGTGGTGCTATGGCCCAAGAGTTGCTTCAGTTACCACTCGCGGATCGAATCATTGGCGTAGTCGCCATTGGGACTCGCCTTGTGCGCGGCATGGAACTGGGGCTTCGCCTTGCTGAACTGGATTCAAAACATTTGTTTTGGATGCATGGGGAACGCGATGTGCGCGTATCTATTCAGGACGGTTGGGCAGTTGCACACACCTTTGAGGCCGCAGGCTGGGCGCTTGAATTGGTCGAGCACAAAAAAGGGCACATGATTCCCATGGAGCACCATGATGCATTAAAGGAATGGCTGATTGCTCTAGGACAAGTAGGCATTTAATTCGGTATATCCGCCAATGAAGATGGGTTGTTCCTTTCTCAAATCAAGGATCACAGGAACAGTCCGGTGACCAGTTGCATCAACAATTTCAGTGCGTTTGGCTTCCCCAGCATCGAAATTCAATTCGTTGAAACTGAGCCCCTTTCGCTCCAACAATCGTTTTGCAGCGGTGCAATATCCACAAAAGTTGCCCGTATACATGAGGAAATCAGTCCCTGAATTTTCCGCATCCCTCAACACACTGGCTTCGCTCATGGCGCTTCCTGCCGGCAAGGCTACTTGAAACCAATGAATATTCAATCATCGATGGATGAAACGAATTCAGAAAGTATGGCTTGTTGGAGTGCTTCATCCACCTCGGGCTGGCCACGAAGGATTGAAACCCGAACCCCAGCTTTCTTGGCAATGTTTGCGAGTACTTCCGAGGTTAAACTGCCCATTCCGTGAGCATCGTTGAACGTTGCACTTTGCGGCGCACGAGCAATCTTTCGAGGTCCCGCATACCCTGCACCGTCGGTCACAAGAACCACGCTCTCGATTTGACCTGCCTCAACATGTGACATGGCTTCCCTCATCGGCAGAATCGTCCCTTGCAGACGCTCGAGCGGATCGGTTGATCGATTGTCATGGGTGCAAATCAGTAGGTGCCGGGCGCGTTGGCCGGGTAATGCCAGTTCCAGTCCTACCGAGTCAATCCAATCTTGATGCCTTGAGGGGTCGCCAAAGAAACGAATGCCCCCCATGATGGACCCTCGTAGGATGTAGGATGAAGTTCTTTTCCTTTCAATTTCTCATCGTCAATACCTCTAAGTGTTAGCGGGGACAAAGAGTAGAACAGTGATTCTTTGCATTGTGAGGTAATACGGAAGGATAAAAAGACCACGCGGTCACCTTGGAGTATGGGAAGTGAGGCGACGCATTCCAAAGCAGCGGTCCTCATATCGCTGATGCTGTTGGTCTTCGGGTCGACTTCGACTGCATTGCAGTCATTTACGACCGAACTTGAAGACGGACACTGGTACAATTCAGGGGCAAAGTCTGCTGATTCTGACGGAGATAATGTTTCTGATATGGATGATTCTTGCCCGAATGGTCAAACAGGATGGAACTCAACGAATCTAACCGATTACGATTCAGATGGTTGCCGAGATTCCGACGAAGATGATGACGACGACAACGATGAGGTTCTTGACGGTGATGATTCGTGTCCAAAAGGGGTCCTTGGTTGGACCTCCTCAACATCAACCGACTACGACGGTGATGGCTGTCGTGACACCTCAGAAGATACAGATGATGACAATGACGGAATCACTGACGCGCTTGACGATTGCATGACAGGGGACATGGGTTGGACACCATCGCTTACGACCGATTACGACTCGGACGGATGCCAAGACGCTGGTGAAGACACCGATGATGACAACGATTCCCGGCCAGACCCATTTGATGATTGCCAAACTGGTGAAATGTCGTGGACATCTGGCTCGGGCACAGATTATGATTCCGATGGCTGCCAAGACAGTTCAGAAGACACCGATGATGATAATGACGAAGTCGAAGACGGCGATGACGCTTGTCCAATGGGCAATCTTGGATGGACTTCTAATTCAGTGACAGATCACGATGGTGACGGTTGTCAAGACGCTTTAGAAGACACAGATGATGATAACGACGGCGTTCCCGATTCAATCGATGATTGCGCAACAGGCGATATGGGATGGTCTCCATCCACTTCCACAGACTACGATTCTGATGGCTGCCAAGACAGTGTCGAAGACACCGATGATGACAACGACAACGTCGATGATTCAAGCGATTCATGCGCTCTTGGAAACCTCGGCTGGACTTCGACATCAGCCACAGATAATGATGGGGACGGCTGTCAAGATTCAACAGAAGACACCGATGACGACAACGATGGTTTGTCTGATACCTCAGATGATTGTAGTGATGGAGATGTTGGCTGGACGCCAGGACCATCAACCGACTATGACTCAGATGGATGTCAAGATAGTGGAGAAGATATTGATGATGACAACGATGGTGTTATCGACAACAATGATAACTGTCCCAAAGGAAACATGGGTTGGATTTCCACCCCCGCAACAGATTATGACTCCGATGGATGTCAGGATTCCTCCTCAGAAGACATGGACACCGATAACGACGGCGTCGATGATGTCGATGATTCATGCCCAAACGGTGACCTCGGATGGGTTTCTACCAGTTCAACTGACAACGACGGTGACGGTTGTCAAGACGCCTCGAGCGAGGATACAGATGACGATAATGATGGAATCACCGACAGCGCAGACTCATGCCCACAAGGCGATGTTGGCTGGACGCCAAGTTCTACGACAGATTACGACAGTGATGGATGCCGAGATAATGGAGAAGACACCGATGATGACAATGATGGTGTAGCAGATACATCCGACCTGTGTGCCAAAGGTGATTTGGGCTGGATTTCTTCTTCGCTTACTGATTTAGATGGTGATGGTTGTCGAGACGCAACCGAAGATTCAGATGATGACAATGATGGTAGCACTGACAGTTCAGACAACTGCCCCACAATAAGCAACAGTGGTCAAGAGGATTATGATTTTGACAACATCGGCGATGTCTGCGACCCCGATGATGACAATGATGGAATCGATGATGTGAGCGATAATTGTGCTCAAGGAAATCAACCATGGACATCAAGCTCATCAAATGATTATGATTCTGATGGTTGCCGTGATTCAGACGAGGATACTGATGACGATGGTGACGGTGTCTCTGATTCGAGTGATGCATGCCAATTGGGCAACCTTGGCTGGATCTCTAACGCCGGTACTGACAACGATGGTGACGGATGTCAAGACGCTTCCAGTGAAGATTTGGATGATGACAATGATGGCATCGCAGATTCTTCAGATTCATGTCCTCGTGGCGATGTGGGGTGGAGTCCAAGTGCAACCACCGATTACGATTCAGATGGGTGTCAAGACAGCGCAGAAGACACTGATGACGACAACGATGGCGTCAGTGATTCAAGTGATTCGTGCCCGAAAGGCAATTTAGGCTGGATCTCAACCAGCACCACAGATTCAGACGGTGATGGGTGTCAAGATTCAACCAGCGAAGATTCCGATGACGACAATGATGGTGTAAGCGATGGCACAGACAACTGTCGATTCGTTTCAAACCCGGGTCAAGCAGATTACGATGGCGATAACATCGGGGATGCATGCGACCCAGATGACGACAACGATGGCATCGCTGACGGAAATGATAATTGCCCGCGAAATCCTTTCGATAAGAACTGGGTCTCGACACTAGCCAACGATCATGACAGCGACGGCTGCAAAGACTCAACAGAAGACACCGATGATGACAATGATGGTGTGATTGACAGCCTTGATGATTGTACTCCCGGCGATACTGGCTGGATTTCCAACGATAACACCGATTATGACGGTGATGGTTGCCAAGACGCTCTTGAAGACGATGATGACGATAACGATGGTGTCATTGACCTCGATGACAATTGTCCCAAGGGCGAGATGGGTTGGACGCCAACTGCTTCAACAGATTACGATTCAGACGGATGCAGGGATAACACAGAAGACGACGATGATGACGACGATGGTGTTCTCGACGTAGACGACGTATGTGTGCGAGGAAACATCGGTTGGATTTCTTCTGGCGCCACGGATTACGATAGCGATGGCTGCCAAGACGCCCAAGAAGACCTCGATGATGACAACGACGGCGTGGCTGATGTGGACGATGATTGCCGCCTTGGAGAACTGGGATGGATTTCAGGCCCGACAAACGACTATGATTCGGACGGCTGCCGAGACGCAACTGAAGACCTTGATGATGATAATGACCTCATCATCGATGACGATGATCAGTGCATGCCCGGTGACTTGGGGTGGGTGTCCAACAGCAGTTCGGATCACGATGCGGATGGTTGTAATGATGCGTCTGAAGATGATGATGATGACAACGACGGCGTATCTGACAACCTCGATGATTGCCAGACAGGCGAAGTTGGCTGGACCGCCGTGAACCAAAATGATGGTGGAACGGTCACAGACCACGACGACGATGGTTGCCGTGATGCAAGCGAAGACCTTGACGATGATAATGACCGCGTGTTGGATCTTGACGATTCATGCCCGAAGGGCATATACAACTGGCCGTTGATTATTTCTCCATACACTGACCATGACGGGGACGGTTGCCTCGATCAATACAAAGCAGAGAATGCTGTTGAAGAGGACTTTGATGACGATGATGATGGCATCTTAGACGTCGATGATTCATGTCACTATGGTGACATCAACTGGGTCAGTGGAATCACCACCGATCACGATGGGGATGGCTGCAGGGATGAGACAGAAGACGATGATGACGATAACGATTCAATCATCGATTCCGAAGATCAGTGCCCTCGTGGCGATATCGGCTGGATTCCTTCAGCTGAAACAGATTTCGATTCAGATGGCTGTCAGGATGATTTAGAAGATTATGACGATGACAATGACGGCATCATCGATAGCCTCGATTTGTGCAAGAATACAATTCTTGACTGGATTTCCGACGAGGGTAACGACCACGATTACGATGGTTGCAAGGATGATGTGGAAGATCTTGATGATGACAACGACGGCGTTCTTGATGATGAGGACGATTGCCCAACAGGATGGATTGGTTGGATCTCAACGCCGATAGCTGGTTTAGATTATGACCAGGATGGCTGTTATGACCAATATGAAGATGACGATTGGGATAACGATGGCATGCTCAATGGCGTTGACTCGTGTGACGCAGGAGCTCTAAATTGGACTTCGAGTCCTGAAACTGATTATGATAATGATGGATGCCAGGACTCCACGGAAGACGCTGATGACGACAATGATTTGGTTTTCGACATCTTCGATGATTGTAGCAAAGGTCTCATCGGTTGGGTTTCTTCCGACATCACGGATCACGATGGTGACGGATGCTCAGATATTGATGAGGACCCAGACGATGACAATGACACTTACCCGGATGGCGAGGATTCATGCCCGCTAGGTTTCATCAACTGGGAACCGAGCAACATATTGGATCGTGATGAAGACGGTTGTTTAGATCAACATGAAGATTCTGACGATGATAATGATGGAATTATGGATGGTTCGGATGAGTGTCCAGTGGGCGACGTTGACTGGATCTCCTCTCCAACCACAGATTACGACCTTGATGGATGCCAGGATTCGAATGAAGACCTTGACGACGATAACGACCTCGTCCTCGACGAGTCTGATCTTTGTCCAAAGGGAGACCTTGGTTGGTTTTCATACGAACAGACGGATTTCGATGAGGATGGCTGCCAAGATATTCTTGAGGATCTTGACGACGATAACGATTTGATTCCCGACACCCTGGATTTCTGCCGCAAGGGTACCTTGGATTGGGAGTCCAACATAGAAACAGATTACGACTCTGATGGTTGTGACGACCTTACAGAAGACGAAGACGTCGACAATGATGGTGTACCAGACTACATGGACAAGTGCATACGGGGTGAATTGGATTGGATTTCAGACTCCGTTCTCGATTATGATGGCGATGGTTGCCGGGATTCTGATGAAGACCTGGATGATGACAATGATGGTATTATAGACACTGAAGATTTATGTCAGAAAGGGGATCTTGATTGGCAATCCTACAATGCCACAGACAGTGATCAAGACGGTTGTCAAGACCTGACCGAAGATTTGGATTATGACGCCCCGGAAGATGATGGCATCAGTAATATCGATTGCAATCCTTACATCACAACGTGCGAGGAAACTGAAGAAGAGGAAGGGCCAATCGACACCTCAGATTCAGAAGAAAGCGTTCAAAGTATGATCCTTGGTTTACTTGCGATGGCATTGGTTCCGACGATCCTCGGCGGACTCTTAATTGCCTACAGAATCCAGTGGTAGTCGATTTACGCCCTCGACTTAATGAAGGAGCGGTCCCGTACAGCGATTGTGAAACACATCACCATCCTCGTGGCATCCTCTGGCAAAAACGTGATGCTCGCTGAAGAATTTGAGCGATGCATTGCCGATGCAGGTGTGCCATCGACAACGATTCATCTGGACGAACTCGATTTACCACTGTATACTGCAGAATTGGAAAAAACCAACCCTGACATGCCCTCTTTTACAGACGCATCCATGAAGGTCAAGAAAGCCTCCGGCCTCATTGTATGTGCCCCTGAATACAACGGTTCGATGCCACCTGTGCTCAATAATTTGATTGCTTGGCTTTCCACCAGCACCGATGATTTCCGTCAGCATTTCAACGGTAAACCAGTCGTGCTCGCCACCCACAGTGGTGGTGGCGGTCACAACTTGATGACATCGATGAGGATTCAATTTTCTCACTTAGGAGCGAACGTTCTTGGCCGGGTCGCAATTATCAATTCGAAAAGGCCGCTCAATTTAGAAACAATTGAAGCACTTGTTCAAGGGGTGATTCAATGAGCCGAAGAACGCTGAAAACAACTGTGCCAACACACACAGTGCTCGAAGGTGGAGGCTTTCCTGTACGCCGTCCTGCCGCCATGGGTTCACTGATGAGTCCATTCTTGCTTCTTGATGAAATGGGTCCAGTTCACTGGGATCCATACTCCGCCATAGGAGCTCCATCTCATCCTCACAGAGGCTTTGAAACGGTGACCTACATGATTCAGGGTGCTATGCAGCACAAGGACAGTGCGGGGAATGAAGGCGATCTCAATCCAGGTGATGTTCAATGGATGACTGCAGGAAGGGGCATCATTCACTCGGAACTGCCTCAGGACGAGTTTTACAAAACCGGCGGTACGACGCATGGGTTCCAAATTTGGGTCAACCTCCCAGCCAAGGACAAAATGATGCCTCCAAGGTATCAAGACATCCCAGCCAAGAATATTCCAAGTGTTCGCTCCGAGGATGGTAAAGTGTGGGCGAATGTCATCGCAGGTGAAACAATGGGGGTCAAAGCGGTGATTGATACAATGATCCCCATCACCTACATTCATCTCAAGATTGAACAGGGCGGCGCCCATGTGCAAGAAATACAACAAGGCCTCAACGGCATGGTCTATGTGTTTGGGGGAAGCGTGCAACTTGGTGGTCGGACTGTTCAGGATGGTCAATTAGGCCTGATGAACGATGGAGACGAAGTGCTCCTCGAAGCCACGAAAGAAGATGCAGAACTGCTCATTCTTGCCGGCCCTGAACTCAACGAACCAATCGCTAGGTACGGTCCTTTTGTCATGAACACAAGGGAAGAAATTCACCAGGCCGTGCTCGACTACCAAAATGGAACTCTGGCTTAATTTTCTCCCGTTTGAACAAAAATGAAAATTGTAAAAGGGATGCTGCAAGCCATTTTTTTCAGGAAGTGCTCGTGCCGGGATTCGAACCCGGGTCGGCGGGATGAAAACCCACTATGATGGACCTAGCTACACCACACGAGCGACAAGCAATCCACCAACCACCCCTTCATAATGATTCGCTCGCAGGTCGCCTCAGCTCGTCACAAAGAAGCTTGGCGCCTAATTGCTTTGCTTGGCTTCGATTTCTAAGTTGTTCCACCAATTCCATGCTGCCAAGAGAGCACTGAAGGCCACAATAAGAAGAACAGCGAGGAGGATTTCATTGTCCAAAAACCACATCATGGCATCGAATGCTTGCTGTCCATAAATGCCAATTAAGATCGCCTCAAGTCCGAACCTCAACCCTCTTCCTAGGAAGCCCGCTATGAGAAAGGGTTTCTTTTGCATCTCTCCCATGCCTGCAACCCATCCAAACACCTTGTATGGAATTGGTGATACAGCGGCAATAAAGATCCCTATCGTTCCGTATCGTTGCGTCAGGGCTTCTAATTTTTCTACATGTGAGGTTGAGCCAAATCGTTCGATTAGGGACCGGCCCCAACGCTGCCCAATCCAGTAGCCGACAAGTGAACCAAGAACCGAAGAAAGGGTGATGACCAACCATAGCCCCAGGACAACTTCTGTTTTTCCGATGTCATTTACCAGCATTGGAATGTAAACAATGTCCGGGGGGACAGGCTGAATGATGGCCTCGGTAAATGACACCATGGCCAGGCTTAGTGGGCCGAAGACCTCGAAGGCATCCAAGATGGATTCCTTCCATGACATGGGTGAAACTCATTGCACCTTGATATGAAGGTGTGGGTGAGCGGTGAGTTCATGGAGTATGTTCACAGGTGGCCGGTTGTATGCGGGTTCTCGATACGGCGGCGCTGCTCCACTGGCCAGTGACCCAACTGGCAAATGGCGTATGCGCCATGAGTCAGCAAGTTGAGCTGGAACGAGTATCACCGCAGCGTTCACTCCTCGTGCAATCACTTGACGATATCGAGTGGAGAGACGTACCCGCAACGTGGCTGCAGGCTGCAAGAGAAGCGGCCGCACAAAGTGGGGATTTACCAAGGCTTTCAGATGTTGATTTGGATGTTCTTGCTCTCGCACTTGCTTTGGATGCCACACTCGTAACGGATGATTACAGGCTACAAAACACAATGCAATTTCTAAGCCGCCCAACTCAATCTGTTGGTACCGTTGGTGCCAAGCAAGTTTGGACGTGGGAATTGAGGTGCACTGGCTGCAGAGCAACAACACCAGTTCCGCCATCGGTGGATCGGAGCAAAAAAGGTTCAATCGCAGACTGTGAGGTCTGTGGCTCACCAATGAATGTGAAACGAGTGCGATAAATCACTCTTCAGAGGCCAGGTCTTCAAGTGCTTTTACCTTATTTTCAAGTTCAGTCATTTCCATGCCCGCAGGCTCGATGCCAACTGCTTTTGCCCGCTCAAACAAGCGCTGTTCAGCGGTTCGTCCACCAGCATCCATGTCTTCGATTGCCTTTGTTGGGTCAACTGCTCGAGTTGTGTCGGCGAGCCCTTTTTGGAATTCTCCTTTCGATCGGCCAAGGGCGTTTGCCATTTTCGGCAATCGTTCTGCGCCGAATAATATGAAAAACACCGCAACCAGAACAAACATTTCCAACGGACCCAAGCCTCCAATCATGACGCTTCCTCAGGATGTGGGTGAAGGCCAAGGGTGTTGAAGGCTTCGGCCATAGAGGTAGGAAGAGACCGGTTCAGCCGCCCGAGACTGGTGGCAGAAGTGCTATTTCATCGCCATTTGATGGATGGATATCTAGAGGGCAATGTTCTCCGTTGAGGGCTACGATGAGCCCTTTCTCAAACCATTGCTCAGCACCCAACTCCTTGACCACATCTTCAATGCTCATATCATGAATCAAGTCTACCTTATGGCTCCGAGAGCCAAGGAATTCAGCCAGGGGGCCAAACGCGACGACCCGAACACTTCCATAGCCTTGACCATCCATGATTGGGGTTCCAAGCGGTAGTTTATCAACGCACTCGGTCCTCCTCGTTGTATGAGCGCAGCAATGGAAGCAACAGGTGTGTGGAAACTCTATGCCTCCGGCTCTTCCACCATCGAGGCAGTTCGGGGAGTCAACTTGACGCTTAATATTGGGGAAATGGTTGCTGTGATGGGCCCGTCTGGTTGTGGCAAGACCACCCTCCTCAATGTGCTTTCAGGAATTGATGAGCCAACAGCTGGGGGTGTTATGGTCAACAATCAGCCGCTGTTTGGGATTAACGATAACGAACGAACTTCGATGCGATCCAAGTACCTTGGTTTTATTTTCCAAGACTTCAATCTCCTTCCAGTGCTATCCGCAGTAGAAAACGTCGAACTTCCACTTCTTTTGCTCGGTGTTGGCGCTGCAGAAGCACGATCAAGAGCCCTTGAAGCTCTTGCTGATGTTGGACTAGGAGAGCGAAGCCAGCACCGACCTGCCGAACTTTCAGGAGGCCAACAGCAACGCGTCGCTGTCGCGCGCGCCATTGTTCATCGTCCATCGGTCATTCTGTGTGATGAGCCGACTGGAAACCTCGATTCAAGAACTTCATCTGAGGTCCTAACGTTGCTCAAACGATTAAATAATGAGCAAAATACAACTTTTCTCATTGTCACTCACGATTCGAAGATTGCAGAAATGTGCAACCGTGTGATTCAGATGGACGATGGTCTAATCATCAATCAAGGTCCTCTGCATGAGGAGGAATAGTTCTGGTTGCGTCCCTTGTCGCCTTGTTGGTTTTGCTGGCCATTGTTGCCAGTTGTGCAACATGGGGGCTCACTCGAACTCACAAGATCAGTCTTCTCTCAGGCATCGGTTTACTTTTGATTCCTATCGCCGATGGGGGTATAGCGTTCGCTCTTCTGACCGCGCTCTCTGTTGAAGGTGCGACACGATTTGTAGGCGCTTTTTCATTTGGACTTCTTTCTATGATTTTTGTTCAACCACTCTTGGTCCCGCAGCGTCTTGTCGTATGGCGGATCGCTCGTGAGACTGTCCTTCGAAGGAAAAGGCAAGCTGCTCTTCTCATGCTCGGTTTGATCATTGCATCCGCTATCATCACTTCCTCGCTCGTGGTTGGCGACTCTCTTGATGCGACCGTCCAGTATGAAATTGAGGGTGCATGGGGTGAAACAGACATCACTGTATCTGGTTTAGATCTTTCAACAGGGGAACGTGTGGTCATCAGTGAGTCAATTGCTCATGATGTTTGGGCGCGTCTTCAATCAGATGATGACATCAAAAGCGCCATGCTCGGCCAACAACAAGGCTTGGTCGCTGGAGTGAGTGTTGAAGCAGAAGAACGATCTCTGCCTACCATCACATGGTTGGCTTTCAACGGTTCAATCGATGGACTCGAGGTGTGGCCAAAAATTGGTCAGAATGATGGGATAAGGTTTGCAGATATCGGGGCGGTCAATGGTGAGGGCCTTCCAATCCATGTCGTAGTCAATCAAGTGTTGGCTGATGAATTGGAACTCACTCAAGGCGAGACGATTGAATTAGGCTGGTATGTAACTGAAGAAAACCAACGCAAGCGAACAACATCAAGCGCTACAGTTTTGCAGGTTGTTTCAAATTCAGGTCAAGGTGCTGCTGCAGGGACCTCTGCTCCGGCCGTGTTCACCGATCTAGCCACGGCCCAACGCCTTCAAGGATTGGAGGGCCAACTCAATACCATCTACTACGCAGTCGATGATTCGTACGACGAGGCACATTCCATTACCGCAGTTGTGGAAAGCATCGAACATCATCTCGATTCGGTGATGCTTGCTGAAGATGTTGGGCTCTCGATTTCCACAGATGAAGCCACGGGCGCAATTACCGTTTCTTCAGAGCGTGGTTTAGGACGTCTTTCCGGCGATGATGTGCTCGCTCTTCGTTCTAATTTGACTGAATTAGGTATTGCCTCGATGATGGAAGTCCTTCAGGTTCCATTGATTGATGTGGAACATAAGGATGAGCCACTTCTCACTCTTGCATCAAATGCAATCCATACATTAGAGGAAGGCGAAAGGGCACTATGGCATGCGAGTGATTCTGGTTTTGGTTTCCAGATTGATGGCGATGGCGAAGCTTGGGTTTGGCGGGCATCAGATGGTGAAACATTGCAAGATTTCACACTCTCTTCTGAAGGTCAGTATGGTATTGCGGCACATTCTACTGGACTTGTGGTTGGCTTTGAAAACGAAGTAGATGATGAAGAATGGGCCACGTATGATTCCTCTGGAGTCATGTATGTTGTCGAGGCGTTCAATGGAAGTTGGTGGGCAGTAGAAGAAACAAATTCTACAATTGTTCTCCATAAATTTTCGTCAGACTTATCAATTCATGAATCACATCGGTTGAATCTACAAGTTCCTTCCAAAATTGTTGACATAGAACTGATTCTCGACGACAGGATTTACCTAGAAATCGAAGGTCTTCTCTCAGTTGATCGATACAGTACTTCGACTGTATCCATCGATGCACCATTTGAGCCACATGCCCTTGTCAACTGGCCAAATGGGACGATGGGTGAAAAGGTGGTCAATCAACACGAGCGTTGTGATGATAGAACCTCGATTTACCTTGCATCTCGCAATCAATACTGGTGTACCTATGAAGACGGCTTACTTCGTTGGAATCCAACCACTGGATTGATTCAATCGATTCGATTACCAGTCCTATCCAGCGCTGGTGGTTTTGGGACCATGCCACAAATGCTGCTTGCTTTCGGAGGATCAAACGCCCCGATTACAACAGATAACAGAACAATCCAAGTCAGTCAAAGGCTTCTTGAACTCAACCTAATTGAAGAGGTAGACACGTTTTGGATTAAAGGGCTGATACCCTATGCATTCGGTGATAATGACGCCTATCGTCTCACCTATTCTGGTTCCTTTTCTGAAATCGAAGGTCTCGAAGGTCTATCTGAATTGGACCCAGTTGTTCTTGGCTTTGTAAGCCTCGCTGATGCAGAACAATTGGCATCAGCAGGTGAAAATGAACGAAGTTTAGCGGTGCTTACTCAAGAAAGCGACGTTGTCGCTCTCGAAAGCGTTCGCAGCTGGTTTGATGACCGAGCAGATGCTGAGGATTTGAATCTCGCCGTTCGGCCGGTGAAGGTCGATGCTGCTGCATTAGCCTCAGAGTCTTCAGGTGTACTCGCAGCCATGTTCCTTGTCTTCGGTTCGTTTACCATCGCCGCAGGTGTTCTCCTCGTATTGACTATCGTGCTCATGCTGGCAGAGGCCAGGCGTGGGGAGTTTGGGACCTTACGATCTCTAGGTATGTCGCAATCCGATGCTCGCTCTCTTGCTGTCATGGAAGGGGCAATGGTGGCCAGTTTGTCATGCGTGGTTGGTTCATTGGTAGGCTTAGCTCTTGCTTGGTTCATCAGTATTGGATTCCAGAATATGTTTTCTTCAGTCGGGTCTGGCCAATTCCTGTTCGAATGGACCTGGAGTTCATTGCTTGCTGGTTGGGCTTGGGGCTTTTTGCTCGCCATCATCACCCTTTGGGGGACCGCAGTTTGGACAGCACGTACAAACATCGTTGTGGCCCTTCGAGGTGGAAGAGAAGTCCAATCAGGCAGCGTGTCATGGCTGCTTGTTTTGGGTCAGATTCTCTTCTTCGGAGCTGGTGCAATGTGTCTTTCCATCTTAGTCTTACTCGGCTTTTCAAGTTCCTTCGCCTACTTTTTGTGGGTGGTCTCGGGAGTTTGCATGCTCATAGCAACCCTGCCAATCTTCACTGTGGAATTACCTTCGATGCTCAAAAGCAGTCATATTCGTTGGGCTAACCTTCACCGGCATGCTGGCAGGAACACCTGTGCTGCTTTGGGATTGGCGCTGCTTGTCTGGACGATTGGGCTTCATGGGCTTGACCCGATACGACAGGGAATGGCGCCGGATGAACTCTCCTTCATCGTACTCGGGCTCGTCGAAGTCTTTGCAGGTGTCCTCCTCCTCACCAGTGCCGCACCTCTTCTTGTCGGCAGGTTAGGCAAATCCAAGAGATTGACACGACGCTTTGGACCCGTCCTTCCAGTGGCCTTGGCCCACCCCCTTTCCTCACCGGTACGAACAGCAGTCGTGATGGGTATGTTCTCGATTACTGTCTTTTCAGTGGTCGTTCTAAGTGGTTATGCCGAGCAGTTTGATAATTACTCTAGTTCTTTTGTCGAGGAAGCAGAAGGCGATTATGAACTTCTTTTGACCGGTTCACGGGCAAGACCGATTGAACTTCCTCTCAATGTCTCGGATTGGAATATTTCGTCGCAAAGCACTGATGCCATCGACTCTGTTGCGAGAATTCACAGAAGTCAAGTGTTCCTTGAAGATTCGACAGGGGAGCGAATGCCCTACCTTCTGAGAGGTTTTGATGAGAATTTTTCGAGTCATGGAGGTCTTCCTCTTTACACGTGGGATCCAAGCCTCGGCACCACTGAAGAACAAGTCTGGATGAGTGTGAGCGACAGGCAGGATTTGGTCATTGTTGACGCTTCGTTCGGTCTTGAATCTGTGGCTGACGGGAGCGGTTTATCGACGCTGAGTTTTTCAATTGGAGAATCAATTTCGCTAATTGATATTTCTAACCCTGGAAACAGCAAAATTGTCAAGGTCGCTGGGTTCATGGAACAATCATCGTACTTGTTCTCTGCAGGCGTGTGGATCTCCGATGATATTGCCATTGAACAGTTCGATGCGAGGCTCACGAGAATGTATGTCAGCGTTGGAGATAATGCCCAACCAAGTGAAGAGTTTCGAACTGCTGATGATATGGTATCTCCCATGGGTAAAACCCGAAATGTTCGTTTAGCGACTGCTGAACTCTCCGAAGAACTTGAGCCTGTGCTGAATGATGACGGTGTCCAAGTGTCTATCATTGCAGATGATGTTATGGTCATTCAATCGCTTGTGTTGGCCCTGTTGGCTATCTTCGAAGCCTACCTTTCACTTGGATTAATTGTAGGTATTGCAGGCATCGGGGTTGTCACCGTTCGTTCTGTATCTGAACGGACCAAAACCATCGGCATCCTGAGGGCCTTGGGATACAGACGAGGTATGGTTATGGCCACATTCATGATTGAAGTTGTTTGGGTCGCTGTGCTTGGAATGCTAAATGGTGCTGCGATTGCTGTGGGCTTCCACCGTGCCCTGTATGAGACCTTCTGGAAAGATCAGGGGGCCAGCTTCAGCCTCCCGTACGGGTCGATATTGACCGTGGTGTTGGGCGGTCTCATTCTCGTTATGGTTTCGACGGCCTACCCAATTCGTAAGGCTTCACTCGTCCCGCCTTCTGCAGCACTCCGCGAAGCATGAACAGAGTCCAACGGTTTGTACAATTTAACGGCGAGGGAGAATAAAATTGCATTCGTGATGGATGGTGGCCATCTTTCGTGATTTGGAATGGGGTGCTGCGAGTCTATGTTGCTCGACTCTAGGTCAATAGTGGGCGCCACAAAACGGACACTTCTGTCAATTGGCTTACAAAACATTGCGCCTATAGTATAAATACGACGCATGATGTGCTAAGGAATACCGAACCATCGGAGGTATAGATATGAACAAAAAAACCCCTATGATACTCGTTGCAATGTTGTTGCTTAGCCTCATGGCAAACATCGACATCGCCGAGTTGCAAGAAACCATTGATGTCGAAGAAACCAGTGCTCGCTCCGGCGCAGATGCTGAAGTCATCGCCATCACAAGCCCGAAAGAAACAACCTGTACAAATGCAGGATGTAGAAATGCCCTAAATGCTGGTGAGACCACGAATTTCGAAGCCTACATCCAGAACAGCGGCGATGTAGACATCAGCGAGATGTCCTACACCGTCAGCGTCTACCTTGACGGTGGAGCCGGTACTGTCGGCATGTTGGCCAAGGACTCTGCTGGTAATGACCTGCAGTGGCAAAACACAGATGTCATCTGTGGAAACGCCAACCTCTGTGATTTCACTTCTCTTGCTCAAGGCGATGTTCTTGGAGGCGGAAAGTACACCCTCATGTACGCTGGTAGCCCTATCGAATGGACTCCAATCGTCGGTAATTACATCGTTGAAGTTGTCGCCGAAACGCCATCTGATGCGGATGTTGGAAACGACGCTCAGACCATCGAAGTTAAGGTCGAAAACTGGTATGATGTCCAAGTCGACCTCTCGTGGGACAGCGGCAAGGCCGCAGAATCCGGTCCTGGTGTCAAAGACTGGACGCTCACAGTAATTGCCAACGGTTCAGATACTTTTGATCCTCGCGATGTTGTGATCCGTTTGACGCCTAAGGGTGATCTCACCGCTGTTCAAGGCGATGATGGTACGAACATCTTGGATGCTGGTCAATTCTACGATCTGACCGTGGGTACATCGACATTGGTCGAAGTGTACACCAACGTTTCAACAGACCCACCTACAACTACCTCTGATACCCGGACAGTGCTGTCGTACCTGACAGAATACACTTACTCCGGAGAACTCACCTTTGATGCATCCGCTGAGGAAGCATCCTACAGCCTCTCAGCAGAACTCTACGAATATGTGCAGTACAGCCAGTGGGATTCTTGTGTGGAGACCGATCCAACAAACAATGAAACCTACAACAACATCTGTGAAGAAACATTCACTCAGGACGCTTACCCAAGCACAGATGAAGATGAGATCCTTGGCAGCGAATCAACCTATCACGACATCCGCCTAGCGCGAATGACCGTGGCTCAGGGCTACAACGCAGACGGCACTGGTAATCCTACCAGCATGGTGAGCGACGATGCTCCTGCAGACCTCAACGTTGGCGTATCTTACTTCCATGTTGAAGTTGAACATCGGGGCAGTGACCCAAGCGTGAACTATGAATGGAACGTAACCCTCACCGTCACAGACGAAGAGGGAGGCGTCACAACCGTTGTTGCTAATGCATGTGAGACTGGCATCGAACCAGCTTACATCTACAAGGAACTCGGCACTTCTCTATACGACTCTGATGGTGATGGAAATGATGACCAACCTGCTGAGTTGACGGGATATGCTTGCATGATGGTCACCCTCGATGCTGGGGAACACACCTTCGCAGCCAACCTCGTTATGGAAGGAAAAATCAACGATGCTCGACCTTCAAACAACGACCGAAGCATGACAGTCAATGTCCGTAACAACGACCCAATGATCCTCTCCCTTGATTTGCTCAATGAAGGCGAATTGTTCCTCGGGCAAGAGACACCATTGCAGATGTCTGCTA
>VMHT01186741.1_pt1 | contig 21251 bp, 58 predicted proteins | sample 4693611 | NCBI WGS metagenome assembly VMHT01 (sample SAMN12280063, study PRJNA550983) | marine metagenome | isolation source: seawater sampled from same location over 5 years 0.02-0.2 micron viral filtrate | place: USA: collected off the coast of southern California halfway between the port... ...
ACCTCCACGTCGAGCGGGTTAGCATAAATCTGCATGCCTCCACTTATCGGCTCAACAAGTGCGAGCCTGTTGTGTTCATCTTCTTTGATCTCGATGATAATACCGACCACGGGATCGCGTCCGTGCATGCGTTTCACGCTTACGAGGTTACCGACTTTCATTGATGACCTCCATTCTGGTTTTGTCTTTCGTGCCGATCAACTCGCCGGAAGTGAGCAGGATAGCCCACATCCCATGACGGGTACTCGGGATCTTTGTGATGATACCAGCCTGACCATTCCAGTCGAGCGTGTTCCTCATCCTTACAAGTGTACCTACCTTCATTATTTTACCTTCCTTGCCTTCATGATCTGGCGTTCCTCAACTAGAATAGTCTCAGCGCGACCGATGGGGAGTAGCTTATACATCTTGGACCCCTTTGCGGCGCTCGTAATAGGGGCTGCGTTGGCTTCCACGACGATACAGGGCTTGCCGCCCGTCCTGTGCTTCAGGGAGCGGTGAGCGGCGCGTGGGAGGACGTAAGAGCCTACGGGGTATTTGGCTTCTGCGTGATGCTCGCGGAGTACCTTCTGAGCATACTTATTCTTAGTCATCTTGTTAAACTCTCCGACACCCGGCACGAAGGCGGGGTTCTCGATGATCTGAGAAGCGAGCGAGTGGAAGTATCCAGCCGCACGATAGTAGTGCGCGCATACAACTGCGTCGGAGCGCATGCCATCCTTGTCGGCTGCGTAGTCGGCAGCGAACGAGGCGCGCGCGGACATTGCCGCGTCATCATGTTCACCCTCGATCTTTGAGAGGGTCTGGATCTGCTTCTCAGACAACTGCTTACCCGACATGATCTGACCTTGCAGGGAGTTGATGAAGCCTCGCGCCCATGAAGACTCAGCGGTACGCTCACAGACGGCGTTCAGGCGCTCCAGCATGCTCGCGCCCTTGGCAGCGTTAGCAGCCAGCTTGTCGGCGCTGTAGCGGTCCTCAAGCGTGCGGACCCAGCCAGCGCGCCCAGAGGTCAAAGACCCCTTACGCTCGTAATAGTTTAGAAGCGACTGCGCGAACGACAGATCGCGACCTGAGATCGCAGGGTTCGCAACGAGGTCTTGAAGACGATGGCGATAGGTACGGCGAGGCATGTGAAACTCCTTTTGCTCACTTACGAAGTAAGTATACCAGAAACAACCCTAAAGGTCAAGAGATTTTATGTAAAGTGTATGTCAAGACTGTTCTTCTTTAGCCTTACTCTCGGCCTCCAACTCCGCGAGGTCTGCGGCTACGTCGGCGAGGGTCATCTTCCGGGTCTTCCGCAGCTTGTTAGCGGCTCGATCCAGCTTACCCCAGCGACGGGAGTTAGCCGGATGCTCGCACACATGGAGATCAGTGATTCCAAGGGCTGTGTAGCGCCTCAGAGCCTCTTGAGTCGCCTTCCGGGTGTCAGGCTTGGTCAAGACAGTCTCGCGCCCTGTGATGCGTCCTGCGTCGTTAAACTCGACGTGTGTTCTGCTGATGTAATACTTCATAGGTTCGACTCCTTAGCTGTCGATAGCAATAATGCGTTCATTGGTTTGAAAGTATGGGCGGGCTGCATGCGCCTTGGTGGTCATCCACATACGCTGACACTTGCTGTTAATGGGCTTCGGAGCACAAAGGTCAGTCAAGACGATGTGACCGTCGAACTTGTGCTTATTGACGTAGCGCGTTGGTGCATCGAAGCACGTGCCGCCAGTCAAGACGCGCTCAGTCTTACGGCTCGCGCCCTTCTTCCAAGTATAAACCTTGTCCTCGGCTACCTTAGTGTCGAAGGGGATCACGGTAAACTCCGCGATTTCTGCCAGCTTGTTCAACTCGGAGAAGAACGCGGCGAGCATCTGATCGTCAACCGATCCAGACTGGTCGATGCTGATAGCGATCTTGGCTTGACGGCGCACGCGCTTGCCTGCGTGGATACGAGGGAAACGCTTATTAAGGCGTCGAGGCGTCGAGGTCTTATCGGCGCGCTGGCTGGTCTTGACGAAGTATCGCAGCACCTTACGCCAGTCCACCTTAGTCGCGATACGATCCATAATATCGGAACGCATGCCGTGTGACACCGATCCCCAGTTACGGGACTTCTCCGCTTCCTCGGCTGCTTTCTTGACAGCTCCCTTGAGTCGCTCTTTGGCGATCTCCTGCGTGGTAGCATCACCCTCGCCAAACTCATCATGTGAGTCGAAGCTATCCGCGCCACCGAAAGGATCACCGCCCTGACCTTGACCCTGACCTTGACCCTGACCATCGCCCGGCTCGCCCTCGCCGTCCTGCTGTCCATCGGTGCCGTCGCCTTCTCCCTGCTGGTCCTGCATGTCCTTGAGAGCAGCAAGATACCACTCGTAAGACTTGCCAGCGGGCAAGTGCTTAAATGGACCTTCGCCGGGGAAAACGCCCTTCATGCCCTCGCCATCGTACATGATAGGACCGGGATCAGCCTCACAGGGTAGCTTACCCTTCATCTCAGGCAGACCATTGATCGCGAGATCCATCGCGATGTTATCAATGCGCGTAAGACCATCGGTCGGCTTACGCCCGGTCACATGCTCAAGGATGATGTGATAGAACTCGTGCATCAACACACCAAGCTGATGCTCGGGCTTCAACTGACCCATGAAGTCAGGATTGTAAAGAAGCTCAAACTGAGCAGTGTGCGGGTTGACGCGGACGCCAGCGGTAGGGATAGACTTGCTCGCGGTCTTGTCGATACGACGAGACAGCGCGGCAAAGAAAGGCTCCTTCATAAGCAGGCGCGCCGTGTGCATGTTCAGGTTGAAAGGGGCGGCTGGCTTTGTGGACTCGTCGGACATGTGTATCTCTCCTGATTACTTTACAAGTATACCATAGAAACGGGGCTGAAGTCAATAGAAAGTTTGTCAAGTAAATGTCAAGGACCACTGACATCGTATTCAGCGGCGATCTCAAACTCGGAAAGGTTTAACTCTACTCCTGTGGCCGGGTTAATCACCCGATAGGTGAGCCGTGTGCCTTTCTGAGAGCCGTAGCGGGGTATTCCGGTGTCAGTCACCCTAACGACAACGTGGGGCTTCTCAGAGCCTTCTGCGCGGCTCCTAAAGATCAGATCCCCCTTTCGGAGAACCCTGACCCTCGGGAGCATCATGCGCGCGGTCCTCTGTGGACCCGTGATCATTGGTTGCCACCAAGGATCTCGACAAGGTGGTCGGACACTCGGCGTCCGTCCTTAGTCTCTGCCTTGTGCAGAGCGATCGTGTTGTCGATATTATCGGAGTCACCGATAACGGTCCACAGCTTCATCGCTACCTCAGAAGGCAGGGTCACGAAGTATTCCGCGACGTTGGCGATCTGAGCCTCGGACAGAGGCTCCGCGAAGGTCTTAGCCGCCTCCATCTTCTCGATCATGGCAGCGTGGTCATTGATACCCCACTTGTCGGTCTTGTCGATCTCACCGTTGTCGATGAGGTCTTCCACGGTCACCTGCCATTCGTACTTTTCAACGAAGTCACGGAGAGCAACGGCACCCTCAAAGCCCACGAACGCAGTCGCGAGGTTAAAGAGCATGTCACGATCACCCTCTTCACCGAACACACCGACCGGAGCAACGGTATCGTTAAACCGCTTCCAGCTACGGCGGGACGGGTAAACCTTGTTAGGCTCGTACTCACCGATATGCTCAAGGTGGTTACGGTTCTGGTTAATGAAATCCCAAAGGATACCATCAACATTGTCCTGCGCCCACTTGAGCCAGTCTTCTGTCGAAGGCTCGACATCGAACACGGTCCAGCGGTCAAGCTCTGCCGGGTCCATTTCGCCAACCTGATACTGCGCGCCATGCTCGCCACCGTTGACGGCAGCGACGATCAGGGTGTCGGCGTGCAGGTGCCAACCGTTGATCTTACGGCTGTCGGTCAACTCAAACAAGCCCTGACGGACCTCCTGAGTCGCGCGGTCCACTTCATCGAGGAAGAGGCACACAGGCTGCTCACACGCGGTCACAAGCCAGTCAGGAGCGTTCCACGTGGTAGCCTTGCGACCGTTGATCTCGGTGTCTGCCGTGTCAGGCAGACCAAGGAGATCACCCTCAGTCATCTGAGACGCGCGGCGCTCGATGACAGGAAGACCACGAGCCTCCGCGATCTGATAGACCACCTGCGACTTGCCGACACCGTGGCGACCACGGAGAAGCACGGGCAGGCGTGCGTTAAGGATGTGAGGGACGACGGACGTGAAGGTTGCGAAATCGACAGACATGTGATTCTCCTTGGAGGGGTTTCTCTAACTTACTTAGTAAGTATACCAGAAGTAGAGGTAAAGGTCAACAGGTTTATTGTAAAGTAAATGTTAAGGGATTTGTCAAGCGACTTCAACGTGCGCGAAGTCAGCCCAGTCAAAGACGAGATCAATCGCGTTGGCGGCGGCGACACCCTCATCGGTCAGTTCCCATCCGAGAGCGAGGTCATGGATGTCGACCCGCACGGCAAGCCCAGCCAGCACAAGCATATCCATGCAATCGCGGTCTTGATCAAAATCGCTCATGTGGGCGAGTGCGTGCCACTCGTCTTGAGTCAGCTTGAAGTCGCGAAGGTCAGAAATGGTCAGGGGATTAGTCATCAGGTAGCTCCTATGCTCGATGATGTATACATTATCTCATATGCGAGATAAAGGGTCAAGAGGTTTCTTGTCAAGAGAATGTCAAGCGCCATAACCGGCAGACTCAGCGCGAGCCTCCCACACTTCCCACGGCTCAAGCTGAACCTGTGGGGTAGGGGGAATCACACCCAGCGCGATTTCTTCGCGCCAGCGGCGATCTTCCTCGATCCGCTCCTGCTCGGTGGCCACGATGTGCTCACGAAGCAAGTGCTCCAGATAATCGGCTTCCTCGCCGAGATCATCGATGTCCATGCCCTCCCAGTTGTAAAGCCCGCGCGGGCGAAACCCGTGCAGGTCTTTGTAAAGGTCAGAGATCAGGCTGATGAGGTTATCGCGAGGTGAAAGCATGTGTGTACTCCTTGACTACCCCTGTATTATCTCACAGGGGGAGCCGAAAGTCAATAGAAAGTTTGTCAAGAGAATGTCAAGCCTCGTAAGCGCACTTTGGAAGCCCAAGATCCTCGCGGGTTTTGTCCTGCCATCCATCCGAATCACCCCACTTGTATTCCCACGGGCGTTCATCATCGGTGCTGAAGACCTCTTTGATAGATTTAACGTCAGTCAGCCAGTTTGCTGGCATGGAAGGCACGCGACCGGAAGGCAGCACTGTGAGATCCGGCGCTGTAGCCGATCCTTGTTGTGTGACCTCTCCTAATTGCATGTCAGGCAAAGTCGGAGTGTAGTAGTCACTCTTCTGTCCGCGAAGCTGTGCATTGCTTCTAACAACGAGGGGTCGACCCTCGCGGTGTGCGTCAATGCGGTCCCACTCAATCTCAGTGATCAGACCTGTGAGCGTTTGAGTCCCATAGCTTCCGTCAGACTTATAGCCACGGAAGTCACGCCTAACGACCATTGTGCCAAGACCGACACCCAAAGTCTTGAGTCGATCATACCACTCTTGACGGACCTGCCGGGTGCGCGCTTTATAAATCGCATAGTCGTTCTTGGCGTTCTGACAAACGCGGCGCGTATGACCACGATTGCCGCAATAACCACACTTCACCTTCTTCATGCGTTCGGCTTTAGCTGCTTTATTGGTGATCTTCTCGCCCGTGGCTGGATCAATCTTGGTCCGCTTCATATAGTTGGATCGCAACTCTTCTGCTCTCCGGGTGTGATAGTGGATGTTCCACGCGCGGTCAGTACCCTGCCTTTCAGCTTCTTCTTCGGTCAGCACCTCATATTCGGCGACCTTTTTCATCTGACGCTTGTAACCATCAAGGTACGATTGAGTGAGATCGGGACACTTACGCCGGTTGTGACCGGTTTGGTGGCAGTGCGAGCAGCGGACGGTTCCGTTATATGACATATGATTTTCTCCAGTGGAGGGGGGTGATTGATTTCTCTAACTTATGCACCTATTATCTCACATGCGAGAGGGAAAGTCAACAGGTTTCTTGTCAAGAGGATGTCAAGAGATTCTGACATCTTTAACGAACATGAGACTACTACTCTTTTCGGTTTGTGCGTTGGGGGTGTTCGTCCACAAAACTTTAACGTCGGTGTTGCCGGTATACTTTCCAACCTCAACGATCAGACCAACATTGACAGATTGACCTTTTCGCCATCGTGCAGATTGAAAGGTATATGTCACCAGATCACCGACTTTCATTGATTACCTCCAGCAGATAGGGATTCACCGTATCCAGCACACCATTTGACCACTGGACAATCCAGTATGCAGGTGTGCCAGGAAGTTGCTTAATCAGCAAGCCAACCTGATCGTGACACTTTACCAGATCACCGACTTTCATGCTTCCACCTCTGTCATATACTTTAACAGACCCCGATCAATGAGCGTGGAGGCTGGCGCGCCAACCTTCAAGATCCTGTGATTCTCGATGATCAATCCATCATCGCGATGAATAAAATCCTCGCCGAGATATACTGCAAGTGTTCCATCTAAACCGCTGCGCTCTAAACCCCAGCCTTCAAACTTATACAGCTTACCTACTTGCACTGATAACCTCCAAATAAAGAGTAGCTACATCATGTATATCGGTTCGACCGTGGTACGTCCACGCAGATCGCGCTCGCCCTCCGTCAGCCTTACGCAGACTAAGGATGATCCCGGTGCCTACCAGTGTGCCGTATTTGTGTCTCACAATATCACCGACTTTCATTATCTGCCTCCAAAGAATCGAGGAAGGCGTTCCAATGTTTCCACGGGAACACCGTAAGAGCAACGACACCAAGAGCAGGTAGAACCCAGATCCCGTTGTCGAGTAGAATGATTTGCCAGTCGTTGAGCATGTACACCTTTCCTTGATTATTCCTTATTATCTCATATGCGAGAGCAGAAGTCAACAGGATCTTTGTCAAGAAGATGTCAAGACGCGCAGATCACCGGTTCTTTCCGCGCGCGCATAGTTTTGACTAAGCCAGTAGATCAATACATCACAGGCGAACGCATAATCACCATGCTCCAGTACAATCCCACATTTATTTGACACAGGGTTCTTGTACTTTACCAGATCGCCGACTTTCATGTACATCTTACCCCTTTGTTGGTTCTGCTCGCCACGCTGACGAGGATGCAAGTTGTTCAGCCTTTGAGCCGAAAGACTTGATCGCGAGGTCGGTAGCTTCGCCATCATGCCCGGAAGCGAACCCAAGATATTTAACGGCCGTCTCTGTTTCCAGTTCTTCGACGCATGACGGACACTCGTTAATCTTGCCGCCGATCTTACGCTTGAAGTGTCCATCGAGATCAAAACTGTCGTTACAGTGTTTACATGTTTTCATATTCATAATAGTTTAACTCCCCTTACCAGTCAACCGGATCGTTCATAAACTCAGCCACGCATGGAGAAGCAGTACCCCTCATCAATCGCTCGTCGCGACGCTTTGCCGCCAGTGAAGCCGTGCGGGTATCTGTATCTGCGAATGGGCGCGCTGACGGTCCCGGCGTCTTAGACACTTCAAACTCACCATAGGCTTGACTATCGTGCTGTGCTTTCCGCACATCCTTCAGACGTTCGCGCGCCACAATACCGGCGCTAATAAAGTCTTCTTCAGCTACACGGTAAACACTACCCACGAGGCTATCCCCGAGATCGGTCGGATCATCGCGCCAGCCCCACTCATCATCATTGCGATGCCACTGCTCACGGATGTCATCGGCAAGCTCAGTGAAGTCTACCGCAACGCTGCCGCGATGATCGCCCGCAGCTTTCGCAGCAATACTGAGCGCGAACTGAATCGCCTCAAAATCATCGGCGTCAAGTTTAATCATTCTAAAATCTGTCATTCAGTACCTCCTAAGTACCCATGTATTATCCCACAAAAATATGGGAATGTCAATAGAAAAGTTGTAAAGTAAATGTCAAGCCCGTGAGGGGTCGCTGTCCTTGCCGCGAACCCACTCGCCAGCCTCCCTATCACTTCCGCAAAGCTGAGTTAGTTAATGCTTATTGGATTTCGCCCATTCTTTAGAGCGTGTCGGTTCGTTGGAGACATTGAACCCACGAATACCTTTTATTACTCGCGGGCTTGACAAAACTTTAATAGGTTGCTGACCTCTCGATATGAATATCAAAGCCCCAACCTTCAGCCTCATTATCATCCATTTCTTCACCGATGCGAACAAAGCGGTAAAACTCTGATGTATCAACATCCTTACCTTCAACTTCAATACGCTCGCTCGCGCACCAGTTAACAAAGTCTTGAAGGGCTGAGATTTCTTCATAGCTGTCATACCACTTGATGCTGCTCCAACGAAACAAAAACGCGCCCTTGATGTCGCAGTAGTCTTTGATCATTTCACAATGATCGGACCAGCAAAGTTTACGCGCTTCCTCCGACTTTGCCATTGTGACCATAAACTGTGGCATAACTTCGGGACCAATAGCTAAAATAACTTCTGAACGATAACCCATGATTATGCCTCCGCAGGTGAGTTGACAGCCGCCGATGCGATAGTCAAGGTTTCGATTGCAAGCGGATCATTGTCTTTGTTGTTGATCTCACTGTGAAGCATGATCATCGTGATCATGGCTTCCATGCGATCCTGCGTGCTCTCCAATGGAGTGAGCGTAGGGTGTTGATTGAATAGCGGAAGTGTGAGCATTTAGATGCCTCCTTGATTACCCCTGTATTATCTCACAGGTGGGAGAGAATGTCAATAAGAAAGTTGTAAAGAGAATGTCAAGGCTGAATCATCTGCGAGGTTGCGTCGATGTAGTAGCTACGATCTGCCATGTGTTCCCAGCATGTCTCAGTCCAGTCGTTAAAGACTTGCCAGAGTTCCTCCCGTGTCATGTCCTTCAGCTTGTCAGAGTCCCATTCTATTGCTTCGGTCTGCTCGCCGTCTGTCTCTGTAAAGGGATAGTGTTCGTTTATGAGCCGCAATGCTGTTTCCTCATCTTCAATCCCCAAGAACTCAAGCACATCAGCGATACACGCCAGCGCGCAGCCCTTCTCGGTTAGGTGAACAGAAGTAAATGCCTCTGCTTCATAAGTCCCGCGCATTATCCACACTTTCATCCTATCACCTCAAATGCAGCTTTGTTCGCCCACATCTTATGATTTGTTTTTTGGCTGACTACCAACACAGTATCAGCAATCTCGTCAAGAGCAATCCATTTACTGTGATTGCCCCACATTCTAAGTAATGATCCCACTTCAATCATTTTGCACTCTCTCTTTTTTCCTTGCTGTCGGCAAGCATCTTGTTTACCCATGCACCGTTGAACTCGGCGGCGTACTTGTCTCGCAGCACCAGCAGCTTTTCACCGTCTTTGGTTTCGTTCTTCAGCTTGTAGCCGGGGATCAGGAACTCGGTGCCTACAGGCGCGCCAGTGAAGCATTCGCAGATAGCGTAAGGCACCGACTTCCAGCGGCGCTTAGTCTCGCCGGTCTTCTTATCCTTCCAGCTACTACGGAAGCGGCGGAACTGCATGTCAACGACACGCGCTTGAATGGTAGCCTCGCTGGTTCGGATGATTACGAGGTCGTCTTTCGTGAGATAGGCCATGGTGGTCCTCCTTGATTACCTATGTATTATCTCATAGGGGGATGAAGATTGCAAGGGTTTTATTGTAAAGGAAATGTCAAGAACAGTTAACAACCGGAAGTTGGCGTTTAATGCGGATAGTTTCAGCACCCACCAGAATATCCCAGCTACGATCATAGCGCCAATCACCATCGGGGTTGCCATCGGGAACGGCGCGCTTGTATTCTTTAACGATGGTCGCGACAGTACCGCGCCACTTTACCAGATCACCGACTTTCACTAACTACCTCCATATCTATAGCCTCAACCCATCGAGTCTCGCCGCGACGGAGCCAGAACACTTCAGCAAGTGGTTGCCCCTCATAGGCACCCTCACGCATTTGAATAACAATGCCGACGGCGTATCTGCTTTTAACAATGCTTCCGACTTTTACCGAATCACACCCCAGCACTGACCACCTCCAGCTTATCACTCCTGAAAGACTCGCCAGTGTGGAGATATATCCACGGATGATCGCCATCGATGATGCGCGCGACGAGCGCAACGGTTCCATCATACTTGATTCTTACTAAATCACCGACTTTCATTGATGACCTCCAAATGTTGCGGCTGGAAACAGCAAACCTTATTGAGGTTAGTGACCAAAACATTGAGCAAGCCGTATGCTGACCTTTCCACAATCAAGCCCACCGGTCTACCCGGCATTGATGCACATATAACCAAATCACCGACTTGCATAACTCTCCTTACTTGATATACTATATTATATAACAAAAACAGCTATAAGTCAATAGAAAGTTTGTCAAGCAGTTGTCAAGACAGTTAAACTTTCTGGACTGCACCACTCTTTGTTGCCGGGACCGAATAGAGATTCGCCTTTTGTAGTCCACAGCACATGCACTGATCCGATGCTACGGCGAGGCTTGGCTACCACTACCGTCATCACAATACCAAGCTGCTCGGTAAGAAAATGTTTAACAATATCACCGACTTGCATTGACTAACTCCATTTGAAACTTCTGAAACTTCTTTAACGTACCATTGACGAGTACGAGCCACACTGTGTAGGGTCCGTTGACCTTTGCCTCATCCATGATGATGCCAACCTTCCCGCTAAAAGTATTGCGAACCAGATCACCGACTTGCATTTAACACCTCCAGCATTAGACCACACTCGATTCGTGGCTTAGATTCATCTGTCCACATCACCCACACATCGGCAGGCTTTGCCCATCGCTTTTTGCAAGCGCCCATAACAAGACCAACCGATCCTCTGAACGCTACTAATGTTCCTGCCTTCATGCTACCACCTTCATGTCTTTGGTGTGAACCCAGCCAAATGTGCGAGTCTTTGGATAGTATACATGAGCCAAGGCGTCAGCTTCTTCTTCTGTGTTACGCAACTCCATCACCAAACCGAGTTTTCCGGGCATGGCTCTCCGACCCATCAAGTATTTGCTTTGAACCATGCTTCCGACTTTGATCATAGATTTCTCTCCTTTCTATACATATAATATAACATAGCGGAGGGTGGCTTGCAAGGGTGATCGTGTCAAAGAAATGTCAAGAGCGTATAGCCGATGACAGCCAATGCAGAAATGACGCCGCACCAACTAATGATAAGCAGTCTTCTTTCTGCTCTTTCGATGTCATCTATTTTCATCGTAAATCTTCCTTAAAAGTATATTGTAGCTTGAATCGTATTCAACTTTAGCCGTTGTGACATAGAAGACGACTTTATCACCCGGCTTCACATGTCTGAGTTGCTTTTTATTCAGTTTGACCCACACACGTGAGTCTGGAGCATTTGCAATCTCAACGGGCACCATTCTATCAAAATACATCTGATCGTCCATCACGGTCCCGGTCATTCTGGCGCGGCTGGTTGAGCAACCAACTAATGCCAATAAAACTAAAAACTTCATTTTACTTCCTCGATATGTCTACATTTACGCCGAAAGCCGTAGCCGGGACAGGAGCAGGAATAAACTCCCTGAGAAAGTTTAACGGTATACATATTTCCTTTACTGCCCTTTACACTCCAAGAGTTTTCACCGGGAGCGCGCGCTATCTCACGTGGCTTGTAGACCATATATTCTGATAGCCCATCGAGAGTTGTGCCCTTTGGCACCTCGATCCACACAGAGCCAGCGATCCCATAGCAAACCCCCTTGTGATTTGTGAAAATGGCTGGCGGTATTGAAACTTCTACTGGGCTCATGTAAGCACTACACCGAGCGCGAAACCAATAGATACAAGAAGAATAAACTCTAAACGCATGTTAAACCTCCTTTATGCCGCAGGGCAAGTAAAAAAGTGGATAGCAAAAAATAAAAACCCTCCCCAGCACGCTGCATCAGCAGCGACAAGAGCCATAGCCAAACGATTTTGACCAACTTTGATAGCGATTCTGTTCATAACACTCCCTTCGTTATGTATATAATATATCATTGACAGCACCATAAGTCAAGCACTCTCTTGTAAAGAAGATGTCAAGTGAACAATATCGTAGTTTTCATAATCAATAATACACTCAAAACCCTCGCACCAGACCACCCAAATGTCCGGCGCTGTGACAGGCTCAAACCGACGCAAAACTATTGCAGGATTTGAATAATCGTCATCTGAATAGCCTTCGGGCTTGAATGATATTAGATCACCTACTCTCACTAACCACCACCAAGGTATCCGTACCAATCCACGCAATCTCGCCATCGTGAAATAAAACTTCGGCCGATTTTGTTTTGTGTCCAGTTCTAGAAAGTTTAACGACGATCCCATAATCTAGCTGAGATTCAACATCATCGTTATCTACGCTTTCAAACTGTACTAAATCACCTACTTTCATAATCTTCTAACCTCTTTATAACGTCATAGCGACACAACTGCTTGCGCGCCGAATGAAACCACACAACTTCATAGAGTGTCTCAAACTCTAAACTTTTATTAATAATAATCCCCAGCAGATATTTCTGCGGGTATACTGTGCCTTTGTCGTGCACAACTAAGTCACCCACCTTCATCGGCAGCCTCAAGTGCTTTTGCTTGTTCGTGTGTATAATGCCAATACCCATTAACCTCATCCCAAACTACCACAACATAGTCTCGGGTGACTCTCTCAACAGTGCCCACAGCATTGACCACTGACATAACCTTCTCTTTTGTTACCCGGTCGCCTGATTTCATTTCTTTATCTTTATATCGAGCATCGTCATGTCGGGCGCGTCTTCGATCTCATCAAGCTGTGTTCTGAGGGTATTGATCTGTGTGCGGTGATACTCGATCATGTTTTGATAGGACTGGATACATTCTAGTATAAGTTTTCTTTCATCTTCTCTAAGTGCCATTATTCAACATGCTCCAAATACATTTCGTGAAACTTTAACTTAATCCCGTTTGTCATAAATACTTCCCATACTGCTTCATGGCGAGGCTCTGTGTTTGAATACCGGACAGCCACATGTGGTCTGTCAACCAAGTGCCCCATGCGAGATTTAGGCATATCATCCTCGTGTGTGCCCTCCTTGATACGAACAAAGTCCCCCTTCTTAAAAATCTTCTTCATCATCGTACTCCTCCATGTCACCAGTTAAAGGATCAAAGTCCCATGACTTCTGATAATAACCATCATCATTGTATCCGGCTTCATGTACGTGATAAGTTGAAAACCCATCATAGTTTGTGTCCGGGCTCATGTAATCTGAGTATCCCATAGTAGAGCCTGTTATATGCTCAGTCAAGCTAATCATGATGCGAGATAAAACTTCTTGCATATAGTCGATTTCAGCCTGATCTTCCGCAGCCTGCGCGTCGAGTTCGGCTTTTACTTTAGCTTCTTCCTCTTCTTCGCGCTGCCTTCGGAAAGCATCTAGATCAACAACCTCACCCATTAGAAAGGAACCTCATCTTTTGATAGCGGGGAAGTCGCCCAAACGAGAGGGTGCATTACCATATCTGCCATGCGTTTAGCCAAGTTGACGTGACAAGAAGTTGTCATTGAATGATAATCTCCGCCGGGAGAAGTAAAGTCGCCCAGCACACACACGCCAGCATCCGTGCGCGACCCAATCTTCAAACGATAGGAGAACAGCTCCCCATCATGTGTCATCAATGTGTTCTTATGGTTACGCGCATTTTTTCCTTCTTTCCAAGCGCGAACGACGTTAAGATTATCGGTTACCTCTATAGACATGTAAGCCTCCTTTTTGCTTTACTCTATAAATATATACCATTGACGAAAAAAAGTCAATGTATTTCTTGTCAAGGACATGTCAAATGCCCGGATAGTTAGGATCTTCCTTCATAAGTGTCTCGGTATACTCTTTTGTGTACCTTAACCCGGCGGGATCTTCTCCAGCTTTGTGCGCTTCGATTGCTTTTCTTGCAAATGTTCGTAGCATCTTGATGTGCTTAATCTTTCCGTAAGAAAGTTGATGACCGTAACTACCGGGTGGTCCATACTTTTTGTAAAAATGCCCAGCGATTTTGAAAGCATCGTGGATGCCCTCAAAGTCTTCAGTGTCTATTACTAATGTTAACTTCATTTACTATTTCAATCCTATCTTTTGATGGTGATAATATATGCACTGTACCGCGCTCGATGCACCACATTTTCCACACGCTAAGCTCACCCATGTCGGGTGTCTCAAATATGACTCCGTGAAATGGTCCAGCCCAGTGTTCAATGTAATCGTTCATTTCAGGATTGACATATTCAACCTGATCAAGATAATGAACCGCCACCAGATCACCGATCTTCATCGACCAAACTCAAGTCTGCTTGTGGGATGCCTTTCAAACTACCCTTAAAAAGAATACGAGCGAATGGCTCATGGGGGATTGCTCCCCAGTTGATAGCCTTACCTCTCTCATCAGTGCGCCAACACTTGCTTTCGTAAACTTCCGTTACCAAACAAATGCTACCGTTCCATTTTACTAAATCACCTGCTTTCACTTATAACCTCCAACCATTTTTGTGGTTCCCATGATGCCTCTGCATCCTCAATCCAATAAACCTTAACTCGGGTCAATCGCGGAGTACCGCGATTGATGCCGTCCGGCTTTGTCCTCAAAATAATACCCGTTGTTGGTTCAATAGAACCGGGCATGTGTACCAGATCACCTACTTGCATAAATCTCTCTCTCATTACCCTTATAATATATCCTATCCTGCGGCTGAAGTCAATGATTATTGTGTCAGGGAAATGTAAAAGGAAATTTTAGGCGGAAAAAACGCGCGGAAAAAAGCGGGGGAATTATTCATAGAGAAGCTGAAGACCTGAAGGATCATATGTTCTTATCTCGTCTATTCTCGACCACTTGACTCCCACGCACGGATCTCCGTGAGTATAAGTTATAGAAACAATTGTGCCTATCCTACCTTCCCAATAATCTCGGTTATGGGGACTACGGCGGTTAACCAAGTCACCAACCTTAAACTTAAAAATAGACATTTCTCTATGGAGCCCAAAGTGCGGCAACTCCGGGTGGAACCTCTCCACTTATCATGCCTCCGTGCTTGGCGATGACATTGATCACAACCTGCGTCGGGACGTAGCCATACACCGTGCCTGTTGGATCACCGGTGTCCTCGCACCAATCCATCAAAAGCGACTCTGTTGATGAGGGGAAGCCAACTTCAACTTCGTCATAACTTTCCGCATTGCTTATACGTGGCGAGCAATACGCTCCGTTGTGGGCTTGAACGCTCATGGTAAAGCCATCAGCACAAACTATTTTTTGGTTTAGTTTCACGTTATTCTCCATCAAGAATGTTTTGGATTGCTTCCTGCAACTCGTAGGTTGTCATATGCTTATCGGGCAAACTATTAATCACCTGCTGAATATCATACAACTTTTTTTGAGGTGAGATTATTTGTACCGCCGGTGGATTACCTGACCGGAGGTCTTGCTTGTTGTTTTCAGTTGTCGTTTTCCACCTTTTCTCAAAGGTATCGCGATCATGGTGTCCCATATTAGTGGCTCCTGTGATGGGTTGTCAAATGGTGCGCCTAGCGGGATTTGAACCCGCGACATTTGCTTTATAAGAACAACGCTCTAACCCCTGAGCTATAGGCGCGGATCTGGGGTTATTATTTGAACGTCCGGTCAAAGACTCTAGTTTATGTCCGAGTAAGCTGTCTCCTAAAATGGCTCCCGTTGAAAGACTTGAACTTTCGACCCTCTGATTAACAGTCAGATGCTCTAACCAACTGAGCTAAACGGGAAAACAAATGGTACGTCCTGTTGGATTCGAACCAACGACCCTCGGCTTAGAAGGCCGATGCTCTATCCAACTGAGCTAAGGACGCTTAAAAATCTCAATACGACTCGTATACATCGTGCTCTTGCAGTTTTGTACGTTGCTTTGTGTCAGTAACATTAGAATCCGTAACGAAGTTTTCATAAAAATATACAGGATGGTCACCAGACACAAGAGCAATCAGACAATCTCCGTTACTCGCGCCCAACTTGGTTGCAGTTAGCCACGCATCTTGACGATTGACGACTCCGGTATATCGAGAACGCACTAGTTTTCCCTGTGCGTTTTGAAAAATAGCAGTGTAAATCATTTCATTATTCTCCATCATTTGATTTGTACTCTCCACATATAATAACAGGATCAGACTCTTTTGTCAACTTCAAAATATAAAAAGAATCACCCTCGCTAATCTCACATGGAAATGCGTGCAAAGGTATAACTGCCATGCTGGACTCAGCTAGTGGCGGGTTTAGATTAACCTCAACAGAGGCAAAAAACTGGTCTGTGGAATCGACGGTTCCGATCAGAACAAAGGTTGCTAGTGCTTTCATCATATTATTTTTTCTATCTATTGAGTGGTGGGCTCTCTCGGGCTTGAACCGAGGACCATCCCGTTATGAGCGGGGTGCTCTGACCAACTGAGCTAAGAGCCCAAAAGTTTAACGACACAGGGGAGGTTTCGCGAACAGCAATACATTTCGCTCTGGCTTCCAACCAGACTGTTCAACATATTTTAACTTTGCTTGTTCGGAGTTTGGTGCATCGGCATATCCGATGGTTGTATATTGTCTAGTTTCTGTATCATATTGCATTATTGTATAAGTATCCATATTTTCCTTTTTGAAATGGTGGGTCCACCGGGACTCGAACCCGGAACCTGCGGATTAAAAGTCCGATGCTCTACCAATTGAGCTATGGACCCTTTTTTAGCACTATTCTGTTGGTGCTTTTATCTGCTTTGGGGGCTTACAAAACCCCTCTTCAATTAATTGTATTGCTCGTCTGCCAAACCAACCTTGCAGTGACCATGCTAAACCTGAATCAATAAGCTGTTGCCAAGCTGCATAATACTGTTCTGGATTTTCGGACTCAACATAGCCCTCGGCTATTCCGATTGCCTCAATGTTGGACATTGTTTTTTCCATTGTGAAGAGTATTTTCATGAACCGTTAGGATTTCGCCAGTTTGCAACAAGCTAATCACCCAGCCCTTCTCAGTAGTTCGGGTCACATCATCAACTTCCTCAAGTGCAATGCTCTCTCCTTCTACCTCATATTCTCCTATCAGTAACACTGGTCCCTGATCCAACCATGCCTTTACTTGTCCCGCTTTCATTATTTTGAACTCCATCGTTCTTTTATGTTTATGATCTGACCTTTATGATTATACACAAAGACTTCTATGTTGTCAACCGTTAAAAGTTTTTTTAATTCTTCATAATCTCGATTGTATTTTTTAGATGGTAGGACCGGCGGGGATCGAACCCGCATGCCCGTACGGGCGAGAGATTTTAAGTCTCTTGTGTCTACCAATTCCACCACGGTCCCTTATTGCTCTATTATAATACCACTACTGGCTGTGAATGTCAACCACTTTCTCTCTATTTTCTGTCAAGCAAATGTCAAGAGAGTTTGACCAGTTCTTCTTCCACAAAAAATCGGTAAGAGCGATCGGTACAGTACACAACGTAGATCGTTTCACCCGGCCAATCTTCATACTGGGCGTAATCAACCTCAACGACGATCCCAAAATAAGGAGGTTCATCGAACTCATCTTCATGCTGTGGGTAGTAAAACTGGTAGAAAGTATATCTACAACGGACGAGATCACCCACGCTATAGCGGGCTTTTGGTATACGGGGTTCCACATAGTAACTATACTCTTCTCACCCAATCTGCTGGACACCACTCTTCTTCCTCTTTGATCTGACCGGTTTCATACAGCGATGGGCGATCAAACCACCTGATTCTTACAAACTCTTTTTTAGGCTTCTTCGCCCATGATGCGTTATATATCATGCATGTGGTGATTAACTCAGGATACTTTGCTTCCAGTTGTAGATTGCGGCGGGCAGTCACCTTAGCGTCATAGCTGTCGCCAACCTTCGATAAAAAATCATTAAACTCATCAAATGTCATCCCCACACCTGCTTTAACTATGAGATCGGGTGTGTGTTCTAACACAATGCCCATCCCTTTCTTTTTACGACGATACATGCAAACAAGATCGCCAACTTTAATTTTAGCCATAGTTTCTCCTACCCTCTTAATATACCACACTCACAGCCAGATGCAAGCGATTAGTTGTCAAGGAATTGTCAGTAGTCGTCGCGTTTGGGAGCTTCTAAGATCGCGTCGATATATCCGGGCGGCACCTTCTTAATAATATAGCGCCAACCCATCCATTTGCTGTCCCATAGCGCATCAGACAAGAATTTAGGCAATTGCTCTGAGGGTTCTTCAACTTCCAAAACCAACACAATATGATTGCCTCCGTCATCAGACTCAAATCGAACAGTAAACCTTCCGTCGAACACGCCAGCAGCATGCTGCATCAGCTTCTTCTTTGCTTCTTCTTTATCAGTTTTTTCGCCCATAGCAAATTTACCCATGACGATTATCTCCCCTTGCTTAAAATTTCGACCTCATCCTCAAGACCATCAAGTATTATCAAACGCGGGTCAAACTTCAAATCACAAGAGTGAACAATGATAGCAGAGCTACTCTTATCTGAAACTTGTAGGACTATTCCGTACTTATAGATTGGGTCCGCACCCACTATCTTATCTGGATGTGCCTCGTATGTCGCGTGACCGACTATCCAACGCACAAAATCGCCCTTTGAAAACATGACCACATAGTAATTATCATGCGTTTACTCTATATCTTTGCTATGTGATCTTTTAATTGCTCTGAGCCACCAATTACTATTGTTTCTTCACCGTGAGTAACAATAACTATCGGAAATGTGGGCCACTGCAATTTGTCTCTAATGTGATCCCTAAATGTTCTTGAAAAATCACAGTTGTGGAATACATACTCAACATCAGATTCCATGAGGTCTGCACAAACTCGCAAACATGCTGGGCAGTCTGAGATTCCATATACTTGATATACTCCTGTCATCTTATTCTTTTAACCTTGTTTTGAGGACTGTTACTACTGAGCGGTTGGTTCGATAATCAACGTACACATCACACTTGCCTTTGAATATGTTTCTAAGATTGGAAACCGTAGGCTCTGACTGGGCTCCGTCATGGTATATTAGAACCTGCGTTTGTCCCCTATTGGCTAACTTTATAGCGTCTCTGTGGACCGCTTTTATAGATGAATAAACTCCCTTAAATGGATCGCGCTTGGTCATGTCAAACAAGCAATATATGTATATATTGGTCACTGGTAGGCTCCGCCTTGGTCATCCATCATAGCGATAGTTATTCGTACGGTGCTTTCGCATGCTTTGAGTTGCAACTCCTTTTGCTTGGCACTATCTGCATCATCATTGTCACATGCTATCTTGTACTCTTTCTCAGCAGTTTCTAGTCTCTCCATTGACTCTATCATCATTAACGACGTAAACAAATCGCTGGCTAAATCTTGTACACGTTCAGCCGCTTCTGCGAGCGGACCAACAATTAAATAATTATTTTGTCGTCCCATCATCGTTGCTCAAGTCTTCAAGGGTCTTGGTTAAAAACTCCTCCTGAATTTTACAGTTGAGAATTTCTTTCCTGAGTTTGCTCACTCTATCTCTAAGGACTTGTAGCTGTATTAAACAAAATCCTTTGACTGTTTCCACTGGCGCGCTCATTTTGACCTCTTACTCTTGCAGCCGCCACAGCTACTAGACTTTTTAGACTCCCGCCTCTCTTTTGAAGTCATGGAAATTTTCTTAAAGTTTGAGATCGTATCAGTAAACATCTTACCTTTAGCTAAAACTCTTATCTTGTTATCTTGACGATTAAAGGCGCCACACAAGACGATTTGGTTAGAGGGCGCATGAAAGATATATTCTCCCGGCGTAACCTTAACACCTTCTTTAATTTCAACAAATTTCATCTAAGCTCCATACTCATGATATCATCATATGCATCATATTTCAAGTCATTAAGTTTTTGTAGTGCTTCTTCTCTTCTAAGTATTTTAAAGGCGATGTTTTCAGCAGAAAACTCTTGTTGCGGGCTCATAAGACCAGCCTTCCGCATCGCTCTAATTTTACTTTTAAGTCTCTCAACGGAACCCAAAGTGGCGCGCGGATTCTTTTTAGCAAACTTTTCTATCATATTGATTTGCGTAATTACATCATCACTTTTGCGGCGCGCAACTGAAAAGTCAAAATGTACATCTTCCGGGTTAGGCGCGGTGATCCACTCATCTTCCATGATCGAATAAACTCCTGACGATCTGTGTTCGTCTCCTACATTTTCGACATAAATCTCGACCTCATACCCATAGATAATAATCCGGTGTAAGTCATTCCAGCGCATGCGTGAGGCGTCAAAAAATGATTTAACTAGTTCGGTATCCTCATCAATTTTTGAGAAGTCAGCGACTATATGCAAGTCAACATCTGAATATCTTGACCAGTTATAGTTAGCCAAGCTGCCAGTGAATCTAAGATCAATCATGTCAATTGGCATGTCGAGCCCGTCAAGAAAGTCTTGCGCGATTCTTTTAAGTCTTCTTGAGATTTTGGAATCGAGCCTATCATCCTGCCAAAAATGTGGTTCAAGTTCTGGGTTTTTTTCAAATGACTCTGGCTCTACATCTTCAAATCTAAGTCGATCCGTCCCAGCGCGCTTTGTCTTATTATTAAACGGCGCGCCACTCGACAGATTCTTATGCCCTGCGGGTGATGAGTATATGTCGTTCTTTCGACGCTGTGTCTTATATTGTCGTTGTGCCTTGGTTGCGTTGACTTGGCTTGGTTCTGGCTGGGGTCTTTGATCTCGGGAGTCTTCTTCTAAAGATGGACCAGCAGCACCAACGCTACCGCCGCCGGGTGCACCGGGAGGGGCAGAAACTTGATTTCTGTTTTTCTTTCCCTTCAAGCGAGGATCTTCATCATCTTCTTCGTCATAGGGGCTGCCATCCGTTTGTGGTCCCTTATCAAGCAAGTCGCCCATTGATTTACGCAAGCCTGCGACGGATGCGCGTTCTTCTCTCAACAATCTAAACCATTTGTCCATATTATAATTAGTTTACCACGAAGATAAAGCTACCCTCTTCCAAGTGTTATCGGCGATACAAACATAGATGTAATCGCTATCATATCTTATCTCACCCCTAAACCCGTTTGCTGAGGCAGAAGCAGGTGCGTTCTGATCGCGAATCGTTATTTGATCCTTGACCTCTAAGTTGCCTTCAACTATTACGTTTTGA
>VMHT01062352.1_pt1 | contig 21245 bp, 20 predicted proteins | sample 4693611 | NCBI WGS metagenome assembly VMHT01 (sample SAMN12280063, study PRJNA550983) | marine metagenome | isolation source: seawater sampled from same location over 5 years 0.02-0.2 micron viral filtrate | place: USA: collected off the coast of southern California halfway between the port... ...
AATCCATCTACTCATGGTGCTTTTATGTCACCTATAAATGAAAGTGTAACTAACACTATTAATAATAAATACGACAAAGTTAATAGCATAATATCTGAAATGTTATGTGAAATGACTGGAACATGTGGAATCCCAAAAAAGAAATCTCCTTGTGGCTGTGGTGGTCAATGTGGCGGATGTTAAGGAAACAAAATGAAATTAAAAAATCTTATAAATGAAGATGCAAATAGATTAAATTCTAAGAGCAAAAGACAAGTTCTTGAAGCTATTGCAAATTTTAATGCTTTTGGCGAAAGTATCTATTCTAAATCTAATCTTAAAGAAGTAGTTAAATCTATTTCTGAATTATGTGAAAATGCAACAAAATTGGCTTTACAAGAACACGATGATTGGTTTGATAGTGTGACTGTAAAACGTGACATGAAAGAAGTTGCTGGAATTTTAAAAGAGTTCGTTAAAGCTTCTACAGAATCTCAATCTACTCAACAAAGATTAGAATCTCTTTATGAAGATTTAGGTCACAAATTAGGCCGTTACTATGATATAAGTGAAGCTGATAAAGGTGATATGGATAATGATGGTATTGATGAGCCAGATGATGAAGAATACATGGACAACAAAGATAAAGCTATTAAGAAAGCTATTAAAAATGAAAGTTCTACAAATTTAACAGATATTATTAGTGAACATCATGCTTTAGGAGTTTTACCTTCGTCTAAGTTAATGAAGATGAAGTGGAACCCACTAAAAGAAGAAGAACCAATAACTGAAGGGGCTTCTTCAGAAGAAAAACGAATCGTAATGATGGCAATTAAAAAAATTGCTAAATATCGTAGCGTGCCGTTACACCATGCTGTTTCTGATGTTATGAGAGCTGCAAAGGAATTGGAAAAAACCATAGGAAAAAAATAATGAAAGAATCCCAACTAAGAGCCCTTATAGAAGCTGAAATTCGTTCTATGCTTACCGAAAAGTTTGCATCTAAAAATATGACGAAAGCATTTAAGCGATTAAATTCATATGATAAAAAAATGTTTAATGCTTTATCTAACAAGTATAAGATTGCTTGGGATAAAATAGATGATCCAGCTGTTAGGCATATAAAAAATCCTAGTTCAATAAAAGGTGCACCAGACACTCTAATTCTTTGGTTTACTAATTCTGACAAGTTAACTGGACCAGAAGGCGACTGGGATACTATGGATGTCGATAAAGGTTTACTAGCAGTAACCCATGGTAAACAATCTCTATCTTTGGGTGCAAATGTAGTTCAAGCAAACAAACCAGGTAAAGCTAGTCAAAGTGGAGAATCTGGTAATAACTCAAAATACTTTAATTCCTTTAAAAGAATAGCACAATTTGCTGATGAAGCTTATGTAGTCTATTATGGTACTGATCCTGGCCGTCATCGTGTAGGAAATCTTCAGGCAACGAGAGTTGCACAAAAAGCAGGTGCTTTAGCTCTTCAGGATGCACGATCTATTGTAGCAGCTAATAGAAGAAGATATGATGGTGAATTAAAAAAGACTGCAGCTAAGTTAGGTTTAAAAGGTGCTTCAGCTTTTATGGACAAAATCTATGCTTTATTCGAATCAGAAATTAAAAAGAAAACTGAATTACTTAAAAAAGGAAGTTGGGACACATCTTGGACTTCTGGGTATACTACAGCAAAACGAGCTTTTGAAAATGCAACTGACCTATATGAAAGACTTTTAAGAGACATAGAAGAACATAAAAAAAGAAAAGATAAAGATGGTGACGATGACTGGCAGGATAGATACTTTAAGTCTAGACAAGCAGATAGCATGAAAGAAATAAAAGCAGAATACTTAAAGCTAAAAAAACAATTGGCTAGCCACAAGCCACAACTAAACAAATAGGAAAATAAAATGGCAAGATATAAAACTCCAAAAGCAGACAAGTTTGATATAACTGAATGGCAAAAGTCTGTAAAAAAAAGTGTTAATGAGAATTCTAGTGACCGTGAATGGGAAGTATATGTTGCTGATGACTCCTATGGTAAGAATGAAAAAGTTGTGAAGTCAGGAGCATCTAAAAGATCAGCAGTTATTCTTTACAATAAACTAGTTAAGTCAGATAAATATTTTGCAGTTGGAATGAGAGTAGTTAATGAATCTATTAGTGAAAGTGTAAGTCCAGCAAAAGCAGCTGATGTTATGTTTGGAAAGCTAGCAGCTTCAAAGCTAATTGGTAAACAGCATAAAAAAGCAGCAACAAATCTTCTTACCTATATGATAGCTAGAAGAAACTTTAAGGTAAGTGATCCTAAGATAGTAGCAGGATACCTATTTCAAGATTTAGAAGGTGCAAAACTTATTGATAAGCAAAATAGAAATAGGGCAGTAGGAGTTATTGCAAATCTAGTATCAAGCATGAAGTTAGAAAGTGTTGATGAAAATAAAGGTCTTTGGGCTAACATCCGAGCAAAAAAAGCAAGAGGCGAAAAACCTGCTAAACCTGGCGATGAGGATTATCCAGATAAGAAAAATTGGGATGATAATACAAAAGAAGGTATAGAAGAAGCTAAGCCAGATCTTGTCAGTATGATGAGAATGGCAGTAACAGCTACTAAAAAATCAAAACAAAGCTCTTCTACTTCAAAAGCTTATTTAAAATCCTTAGCTAAAGATTTGGCAAAAAACGCCAAAGATTATGTAGATTATGACCAAGATGATTGGGTAGAAGATTTGGAAAATTGGATAGCAGATAGAGGCTAACCCCAATAAAAATAAATTAAAAGTCGGTGTATAATTTTTATATGTCGACTTTTTTTATTATATTTAAACAATATAAATAATTAATAGAAATCTTATGCAAAGAAGAGAATTCCGCAAACGGCGATTCAAAAAAACTGATTTCATTTCTGAGATTAGTTCCACAGGTGTAAAAGTACCTGACAGTTCTGATTATGCTTTAGAAGGAGCCTTAAAGGCTTTTAAGCGCAATCTAAAGGACGAAGGAAGGCTTCAACGGTTGAAAGCCAACAAAGAGTATGTAAAACCCACGACTAAACGTCGGAAGAAAATGAACGATGCAGTTCGTCGCCAATCTTTAGAACATAAAAAGGAGGTGGCAATGTGGCAGGATATGACTTGGACAACTATAGTAGATGGGGTTCCAAGATAAAAATACAATTTAATTCAACAATTAAGGCTGGAAATTTAATATTTCCGGCTTTTTTTGTGGTCTTTTCATAAATTCATATATACTTATATTCGTAAATGGCATGCAAAAATGCTTCATTCATTCTTTATATGAAGCAAGACATGTAAAAAACAAATTTCTATTAAGGTTCCTAATAACCTTATTTCCTGACAAACATATTATAGGAGAACGACAATGTCAAAAGACTTGTTAAAAGAGGCAATTGCCGATGCAAAAGCTGTAAGAGAAACTGCTATTGCAAATGCTAAGCTTGCTCTTGAAGAAGCGTTCACACCAAAACTACAATCGATGTTATCTACGAAAATACGAGAAGACTATGATGAAGATGAAGAAGAAGACATGGATATGTCAACTGAAGATATTTATCAAGAAGACGAAGAAGAAATGGATGCACCAGAAATGGAAGCTGAAATGGACATGGGATCTGAGGACGAAGTGCCAGTAGAAGATGAAGAAGATGCAGTAGCGGAATACGACGTAGAAGAAGATGCAGATTTAGATAATGATGATGACTCACTTGAATTGGAAGCGATTATTCGTGAATTAGAAGGTGAAGACGAAGACGAAGACGAAGATGGAGAAATGGCTGCTGAAGCTGTTGTTTCTGAAAACGAAGAAGAAGCTAAAGAAGAAGAAGAAGTAGCTACTGAAGCTGTTGAATTGGAAGAATCTGATCTTGATCTTGAAGAAGTTATTAAAGCTTTACAAGAAGAAGACGAAGATGAAGACGAAGAGCCAGCAGAAGAAGACGATTTGAAAGAAGCTTACAAAACTATTAAGTTTTTGAAAGACAAAATCAATGAAGTTAACTTGTTAAATGCAAAACTTTTATTCTCTAACAAATTATTCAGAAATGGTAATTTGAATGAAGACCAAAAAATGCGTGTTATTGAAACGTTCGACAGAGCGAATTCAGTACGTGAAGTAAAATTGGTTTACTCTACTTTAGCAGAATCAATGAAGTCGATGAAGTCATCTACTAACAAGAAGACAATGACCGAAGGTCTTGCTTCAAAATCAACAAGATCAACTAAGCCTGCAAAAGGTGCTATTGTTGAATCTAACAACTTTTCAGACCGCATGCGTAAGCTAGCTGGTTTGATTTAATTTAAAATTTAGGAGACAAAATAATGTCAAATATGTCAAATTTGCTGCAAGAATCGAAAGCTACTTTCAATGCGCAAAAACAAGAAACGGCAAAATATGTATCTAAATGGGAAAAGACTGGTTTATTAGAAGGACTTAATGGTGAGTATGACAAGCATAACACTGCAATCCTTTTGGAAAACCAAGCAAAACAACTAATCTCAGAAGCTAACGCTACCAGTACTGGAGCAAATGCTGAAGATTGGAATGGTGTTGCTCTTCCTTTAGTTCGTCGTATTTTTGCTGAAATTTCTGCAAAGGAATTTGTATCAGTTCAACCAATGAATCTTCCTTCTGGACTAGTATTCTGGTTAGACTTTAAATATGCAAACACAAGAGGACCAATCACTCAAGGTGATTCTATTTTCGGTTCAAATGGTAAAGCTGCTACAACTGATTTTACAAAAGGTTTATACAATGGACCTGGTGTAGAAGCTTATACTATGAATCCAAAAGCAAAGTTATCTGTAACTCTTGCTTCTAAACAAGTTGATATAGCAGATCTTCCTGGATATGATCCAGACTTAGGTATGGCTGCATACTTTGTAAGTGGTTCTGATACTAGGAAAGCAACAGTGGTAGATTCAGAGCACATTACTTTTGGTTCTGCAGGTGCTACAGACCAAGGTACTGTTTACTACATGCAAAACCCAGTAGCTGCTACTGATCGTGGTGATTTCGAAGCTGTTCATGGTGTTGGAGACACTCCAGAAGAAGCTCAACTAAACATTCCAGAATTGAATGTTGAACTTGCTCAAGAGGCTTTAATTGCTAAGACTCGTAAGTTAAAAGTTGTATGGACTCCGGAATTTGCTCAAGATTTAAACGCTTACCATTCAATTGATGCTGAAGCTGAATTAACTTCAATGCTTTCAGAATACATTTCAATGGAAATCGATCTTGAAATTCTTCAGATGATCTACAACAATGCAGGTCACTCAGGTTCATGGAATCACAACCCAACTTCTGCTTCGGCAGCTAATACTGCATATGCTTCTGGTTCAATTTGGGCTTATCAACTAGATTCATACAATAAAACTCTTGGATATGAAATTCAAAAAGTTTCTAACAAGATTCACCGTGCTACTATGCGTGGTGGTGCAAACTTTATCGTATGTTCTCCTGATGTAGCTGGAATTCTAGAATCATTATCTGGATTCTCAGTAGACACAGATGGTAACAAAGACGACTTTGCTGCTGGTGTTGAAAGAGTAGGTTCATTTGCTAGCCGATATAAAGTTTATAAGAATCCTTACTGGAATTCTGATGACATGATTATCGGTTTCCGTGGTTCACAATTCTTAGAAACTGGTGCAGTTTATGCTCCATACATTCCATTAATTATGACTCCACTTGTTTATGACCCAACTAACTTTACTCCACGTAAAGGGGTTATGACTCGATACGCTAAAAAAGTAGTTCGTAAGGACTTCTTCGGTAAGATATCGATTCTAAACAAATACTAGAAATTGATTATTATTAATTGAATATATTAGAGGCCCATTAATTTGGGTCTCTTTTTTTTGTGCGAAGATATTTATACTAAACAACTTAGGAGAGTCAATGCCACAAATGACAAAGAATAAACCTAAAATCAATAAAAAAGGTTATAGATTTTTACTTTCATTAAATGAAGAACAAAAACTTGCAAAAGCAGAAATACTAGAAAATGATATTTCTATTATTATTGGAAAAGCTGGATCTGGAAAAACCCTACTGGCCTGCCAAATCGCCTTACAAATGGCCTTAGAAAACCAAGTTAAAAAAATTATTATAACAAGACCAACTGTATCTAAAGAAGATCTAGGTTATTTACCTGGTAAGCTCGAAGATAAAATGGATCCTTGGGTAGCACCTATTTATGGGAACATGTATCAGCTACTAAGAAAGGAACGTGTAGAAAAAATGATAGCAGATGGTATAATAGAAATAGTCCCAGTTTCATATATGAGAGGCCGAACATTTACTAATTCATGTATAATAGTAGATGAAGCCCAAAATGTAACCCATGGACAATCTCTTATGATACTACAAAGAATTGGTGTAGGTTCTAGAATGATGTTTTGTGGAGACACAGACCAAATAGATTTAAAAAACTTTAGTGATACTGGACTTAAATTTTTACAGTCTGTAAATTCTGTTAAAGGTCTACACACTATAAATTTATTAGAAAATCATCGTCACCCAATTCTAGAAAATGTTTTAGAAGTTTATGAAAATTACAAGTATCGAAAAGGTCTTTAGACTTTATCTTGATATTTATAATGGATAGGAAAGACAATTATGGCAAATACTAAAATATGGGAAGGAACTTCACAGTTTCTGGGTACAGCAGGCCAAACACCATTTGGACATTTTGATGCTGATGTTAAGTTTAGATCTGATGCAGATACTGTTGCAGCATGGTGTGCTAAAAGACTAGGTTATCCGATTGTAGATATAGAACTACAGGATGTACAATTTTGGGCTTGCTTTGAAGAAGCTGTAACAGAATATGGTGCACAAGTTCAAAGATATCAAATAAGACAAAACTTATTAGAAGCTTCTAATACTACAAGAACTGATTTAACAAATCGCACTATAGAAGGTAATAATGGACTAATAGGCTTAAGTGAGCATTATGGTACAGAAGCTTTATCTGGTGGTAATGTAACTTTAAAGAGTGGTTCTGTAGATGTAGTATCTGGAACCCAAAGCTATGATTTACAAGCTTTATATGGCAATGCCAGTGAAAGTAATAGTAGATTAGAAATCAGAAAAATTTTCCATGAAATTAGTCCTGCTAGTAGAAGATACTATGACCAGTATGCTGGAAACATTCATAATTCAACAATGGCTCTAGGAGAGTTCGGCTTCCAAAATAGAGGAGCAGGAGTTTCTTTTATGTTGTTGCCTATTTACGATGTACTATTAAGAAATCAGCAAGTAGAATTTAATGATACTATAAGAAAGTCTGCATACTCTTTTGAGCTACAAAATAATACTGTAAGGCTATTTCCTAAACCAACATCCGACTTTAAGCTTTGGTTCCAATACTATACAGAAGCTTCTAAAGTAGATGGGTCTATGGGTACTGTAAATGCAGTAACAAACTTTGCTGATATTGATTATAGAGTAATGACTTATTCTAGAATTAATGCTCCTGGTATTCAATGGATCAAAAAATATACTCTTGCTTTGGCTAAAGAATTACTAGGCCAAATTCGTAGTAAATATGCATCGGTACCTGTTCCTGGTGGAGAGGTTAGCTTGGATGGAGATTCTTTAAGAGGCGAGGGTGCAGCAGAAAAAGAAAATTTAATAACACAATTAAGAGAAGATTTAGAAGCTTCGTCCCGTAGAAATATGCTAGAAGCTAAAAAAGACGAAGCTGAATTTTTAAAAGAAACAATTGGTAATGTACCTCTTAACATATACTTAGGATAATATGGCACTTTTCGGTTCATCTAAAGATATAAATTTATTTAATACTTTTAATAAAGAATTAATAAATAACATTATAGACACTAAAGTAGATGTTTATAAGGTTTCTGTTGGTGATGCAAACGATAACCTTTATGGTGAGCATATAGACAAAGTTTATAATCCAGCGGTAAGAGTAGGTTGTTTGGTCGAATTACAAGATCCATCTTATGTTGACGCTGAGTATGGTACAGATATAGACCAGGAAGCAGAATTTAGTTTTGTTAGAGACATGTTAAAAGAAACCGCAAATTTGGTTTTAGAGGTTGGTGATATAATAGATTATGATGGCAGTTATTGGGAAGTTGATAAAGTTATAGACAATCAGTATATAGCCGGTAAAAATCCAGATAATGATAAAAATGAAAAATCTTTTGGCTCTAACTTCTCAATTGTTTGTAATACCCACAGAGCTAGAATGTCTAAATTAAACATAGAAAAATCCGTAAAAACCTACAATAAAAAACTTAAAAATATATAATGGCTAAAAAAAATATAAATAGAGCAGAACAAGTAAATAGGACAAATGATGGTCCTAATATTACTATGGGCCTATATGAAATAGATTCTGTAATAAAATACTACTTCGACAATGTGGTTGTTCCAACTGTTAATACAGAAGATGGACCGTTAGCAGTTCCAGTAATATATGCATCTCCAGAAAGATGGAAAAACATTCAGAAGTCTGGATTACTTAGAGATGCTAAAGGTATGATCCAACTGCCTGCTATAGCCTATAAAAGAACATCATTTGAAAGAAAACTTATCGGTAGTAAAGTCGATATAAATAATCCTTTAGTACAATCGTTCCAAACTTCATATTCAAGCAAGAATACTTATGATAACTTTGAGGTTTTAAATGGAAGAAAACCAGTTGGCACTTACCATAATGTAGTGGTGCCTGACTACATCACTCTTCAGTATGAGTGTGTAATTTGGACCGATTATATTACCCAGTTAAATGCAATAATAGAAGATGTTAACTATGCTTCTAATCAGTATTGGGGAAATGAAAAGTTTAAATTTTTAGCAAGAATTGATAGTTTTGCTACAGACCTAACAGTAGATGCAGGAACTGATCGTGTTAATAAAGCCACATTTAATGTTGTTATGAATGGTTATGTTATACCAAACAACATTCAAAAAGCAATCAGCAAGTATAATCCTAAAACATTTAGTCCTGCTATAATTAGTGTAGGTACTGAAACTGTTGTTAATATTGATAAAGATATTCCCTCCAAATAATTTTTTTATTTGATAAATTTTTCTTATATTTATAAGTTTAATTTAATTAATAGGAGATAATAATGTCTAAAGAAGTAAAAATAACCGAAGAAGAAATTAGTAAAGTAAAATCTGTAAGAGATAGTTTTGATACTTTAACGGTTAAATTCGGTCAAGTCGAAATGGAACTTGCAAATCTAAATAGAACCAAACAAGTTTTAGAAACTCAATTTTTCGAAGTAAAAACCAAAGAGCAAGAAATAATAAAAGCTATTACTGATAAATATGGTGATGGTGAATTAGACGTAAACACTGGCGTATTTGTTGCAAAATAGTGACTGTTTGGGTTTATTACAATATATTTATATACTGATTAGTAATACCATTTTCATAATCAATGACAATCTAGGAGAAAATAAATGGCTGAAAAACTTATAAGCCCTGGCGTATTTACTGCCGAAAACGATCTTTCATTCATACCAGCAGGTGTCGGTGAAATAGGTGGTGCAATCGTAGGGCCAACAGTAAAAGGACCTGCAATGGTACCAACTGTTGTTAATAGCTATGCAGAATACGTACAAATGTTTGGAGACACATTCCAGTCTGGAAGTTCCAATACAGAATATTTAACATCAATATCCGCAAGGGAATATTTAAAGCACTCAGGAACTCTTACAGTAGTTAGAGTAATGCCTGATTCTTATAGTAATGCTAGCTCTAATGTAACTCAGTCAGATGGTACAGGTTCATCATTTACTCTTAATACTATATCAGATGGTGAGATTATGAATAGTACATCTTCTGTAGATGGAAATGGAGTTTTACCTTCAGGAAGCAAAGACAATTTAAGATGGGAAATTACCTCTGTTAACGATACAAAGGGAACATTTACTCTTGTTATTCGTCGTGGTAACGATTCTACAAAACACAAAGTAGTTCTTGAAACCCACAATGGTCTTAGCTTAGATCCAAACTCACCAAATTACATAGCCAAAAGAATTGGAGATCAAAGAAATGAATTATCCTCTGATGGTTCATACATACAGCCTTCAGGAAATTATCCAAACCAATCAAAATACGTTTATGTAAGTGGCGTAGCTGATACTATAGATTTTCTAGATCCAGCAGGAGCGGTTAGAGTAGCTACAGCTACTGGAAGTTTACCAGCAGTAGCAAGTGGTACCTTTGCTGGTGCAACAGATGGTACGGGAGCTACGGGAGCTAAACATATGTTTGGAGACATTAGTTCAGATAACGTTCAAGGATTGGGAGCTACAACAAAAGGATTCACAAATTATGGACATGCTTTTAACTTGTTAGCAAATCAAGACGAGTATGATATAAATCTTTTATGGGCGCCAGGTCTAAATAATAAAGATCATAGCGCATTATGCAATACTTTAATTACTACCTGTGAAGGAAGAGGAGACTGTTTTGCCCTGGTAGATCCAGTAAATTACGGAGCTACTTTAGCTAATGCTGTTACAGAAGGTGGACTTGAAGATTCGTCTTATGCAGCTATGTATTGGCCATGGGTACAAACATCAGCTAATGGTAAATATGTTTGGGTACCAGCTTCAACATTAATGCCAGGTGTTATTGCATTTAACGATAAAGTTTCTCATGAATGGTATGCTCCAGCAGGATTAAACCGTGGAGGACTTAGTTCAGCAATTCAAGCAGAAAGAAAGCTAACCCATGCAAATAGAGACTCATTATATGAAGCAGCTATTAATCCCTTAGCAACATTCCCTGGTGAAGGCGTTTGTGCATGGGGTCAAAAAACACTTCAAAGAAAAGCATCGGCACTAGATCGTGTTAATGTAAGAAGATTATTAATTAACCTTAAGAAATTTATTGCTAGTACATCCAGATACTTAGTATTTGAAAACAATACTTCTGCAACTAGAAACCGATTCTTAGCTTCAGTTAATCCTTACATGGAATCTGTACAAGAGAAAAATGGTTTATATGCTTTTAAAGTTGTAATGGACGATACAAACAATACTCCAGATATTATAGATAGAAACATTATGAAAGGTGAAATATTCCTACAGCCAGCTAAAGCTGCTGAATTCATCGTGGTAGACTTTAATATAATGCCAACTGGTGCAACTTTCGAAGACTAAGATATTTATATTAAAGGAGAACACATAAATGGCAAATTTAATAGACCCAACAGAATTAATGTACAACTCATTTGAACCAAAGGTTCAGAATAGGTTCATTATGTATGTTGACGGAATCCCTTCATATCTTATTAGAAAGGCGTCAAGACCAACTTTTAAGAATAGCGAAGTACAAATGAAGCACATGAATTCACAAAGATTCATTAAAGGTCGTAGTGAATGGGATCCAATGACTGGTATCGAGCTTTATGATCCAATAGTTCCTTCAGCTTGTCAATCCGTAATGGAATGGGTTCGTTTACATCATGAATCTGTAACAGGAAGAGATGGTTATGCAGATTTCTACAAGAAAGACATAACTATCAATATGTTAGGACCAGTAGGTGATAAGGTAGAAGAATGGCAATTGAAAGGTGCTTTTATAACTAATGCCCAATTTGGCGATGTTAGTTGGGAAGAAGATGGAACTCCTGTTCTAATAACTTTAGATTTAAGATTCGACAAAGCAATATTGCAATACTAATATTCATTCAATAATATTAAGACTCCCAGAAATGGGAGTTTTTTTTGTTGACATATATTTATATATACAAAACAATAAGGAGTTATTTTTATGTCAAATAAGGTTACAGAAGACTACCCAGGCAAATCACTAAGCGTAGAAGAATTAAAAGCAAAAGTTACTGCAGATGCTAATATAGAAGCAGTAAAAAAATCAAAATTCCCAACAGAAATTATAGACTTACCAAGTAAAGGATTATTATATTCTAGTGACAATCCATTAAGTTCTGGTAAAGTAGAAATGAAATATATGACAGCAAAAGAAGAAGACATTTTAACATCTTCTAATCTTATCCAAAAAGGTGTTGTTATCGATACATTGTTAAGAGCTTTAATTGTTAGTAATGGCGAAGGTCAATCTGTTAGTTATGGTGACTTAACTATTGGAGATAAAAATGCAATAATGGTAGCTGCAAGAGTCCTTGGTTACGGATCTGAATATCCTGTAGAAATGACTTGTCCTCATTGTCAAGCTAAATCTAAATTAGAAGTAGATTTAGCTTCTCTAGAAAATAAATCTATAGATGAATCTTTATTAAAAGATGGTCCAATATATGAGTTTAACCTGCCAGCATCTAAACGTGATATAACTTTTAAAATCCTAACCCACAACGATGAAAAAAAAGTGGAAGAGGAAGCTAAAAAGATGAAAAAGAAAAACTTTGGTGGCAATGGAATTACCTATGAATTAACTAGTAGATTAAAGCACATGATACTATCTGTTGATGGAGTTACCGATTTAAAATCTATTAAGGAGTTTGTAGAAAACGAGTTCCTATCCAGAGATTCTTTGGCATTTCGTAAGCACATAGAAACTATGTCCCCTGATGTAGATATGTCAGTACCTTTTGAATGTGAGCATTGTGGCCATGAAGAGCCATCTATCCAGATGCCAATGAATGTAAACTTTTTTTGGCCTGGGGCTTAACTATAAGCCCATTCTGCACAAACAGATTTTTGAAATGTTATACTTTTCTCAAGGATCTTTTACACATACCGATCTGTATGAGATGCCAGTTTACTTAAGAACATTCTATTATAAGGAGCTAAGTAAGCAGCTAAAAACTGAAAAGGAAGCCATGGATAAAGCCGGAAAAGGCAAATCTTCTGGAAAGCCTAATATACCTAGTTGGGCAAAAAGTTCTGGCAAATGATATTTATAAGCGTATAGATACATTTTTAGGACTTACTTATGAATACAAATACCAAATTAAAAAAATACATTCGTGAATCTATTGCATTTGAAATTAAACAAAATCCAGATGCTAATTGGTTATCAGAAGGTTTTGTTAGTAGAATAGCAAACCACTTAAAAAAAGTTTTAAGCACCTCTGCTACCCAAAGATATGATGCTGAGCTATCCAAAATAGCTAAAACAGGTCCCGCAGGAAAAAAAGCCGTTAAAAAATTAGTCGATACAATTTCACAAGTAGAAAAAGATATGAAAGAAGTAGATAGATTAATAGCTAAGTATGGTATTGATTAATGGCTAAAAAAGATCCAAAAGAGACGTTAGATTCAGCTAGAGAACTTGCTAAACAGTTAGGTTCTAATACAAGCGCTGTGCAAGCATATCTTAAGGTTCAAGAAAAAGTAAGAGACATTCAAAAAGAAATGGTTGATCTTGTAAAAGAAGAAGCCATTAAAAATAATGACCAAGTTAAAGCTGCCCAGCAGGTTTCAGATGCCCAAAGAAGACATATTGATAGACAGAAAGAACTTAATAATATGGTCCAAAAGTATGTTGATAAATGGTACGATTTTAAAGCTATAGCTCAAGACCCACAAGTTGCTAGAGGTTTATTTTTAGTTGCATCAGCAGCAAAAGCAAAAGAAATCGCTGGATCTTTTCATGATATGCAACATGAAGCTGGACTAGCTTATACTCAAACATTCCAAATGGCAGGTACTCTAGGTAAATCTGTAGCATCTGGGTTTATGCTAGGTGTAGGATTTAAAGCTTCTGCAAAAGCTGCCGGTGCACTTGCAAATGAAATGGGTGACATCAGCAAAGTAAGTTCTGAAGCAGTGGTCCAAGTAGCTTCTATGGCTAAATCTTATGGAGTTTCTGAAGCAGAAGGTGCTAAGCTATTTAAGCAAATGAAATCTATTAGTGGAGCTTCTGATGCAGTTGTAGCAGCCAACATGAAATCTACTATAGAATTAGCTAGAGCCAGTGGAGTTGCTCCAGGTAAGGTAATGAATTCTATAGCTTCTGATACGGAATTCTTTGCAGGGTTTGCTAAAGATGGTGGAAAAAATATAGGTGAAACTGCAATTCAAGCAGCTAAGCTAGGTATATCTATGAGTGATGTATCATCTATGCTAAATGGAATTCTGGATGTAGAATCTTCTATAGAAAAAGAAATGGAAGCTTCTGTATTATTAAACAGACAAATTTCATTTGACAAAGCTAGACAACTAGCTATGGATGGTGATACACTTGGTGCTACTAAAGCAATATTAGAACAAGTAGGTGGTGCAGCAGAATTCCAAAATATGTCTATTATTCAAAGAAAAGCTTTAGCCGAAGCTGCTGGTGTAGAATTAAGTACAATGCAACAGATGGTTTCTAGTAGAGAATCCCAAATAGAAATGGGTCTTGTGGAAGCTAGCACAACAGAAAAAATAATGAAAACAGTTATGGGAACTGGTTCTTTCTTAAAAGAAAATTTAACTGTAATGTCATCAGGTCTTAATGTTGTAGCTAGTTTAAAAAATACAAAATTGGGTGAATATGCAGCAACAGCACTTCATAACGCAAAGCAATTAGTTTTCTTCGCAGCAGAAAAAGCTCATGTGGCTTACTTAAAAATGTTTAAAGGTGGTAAAGGTGTAACTAAAAATAATATGTTAGACCGAAGATCTTTCGGCCGTGGTGGCGGAGGATTCACTGGAATGACTCCTACTGCTAGTAAAGGAACTGGAGGATTCTTAAAAGGTTTAAATCCTACGTCTCTAATAAAAGGTGCAGCTGCAATGGTTCTTATGGGTGCAGCTTTATTCGTAGCAGCTAAAGGATTTCAAGAGTTGGCTAAAGTAGAATGGGGTATGTTATTCCCTGGCGCAGTAATAGCATTGGTTGCTTTAACTGCAGCAATGGTTGGTATAGGTGCAATAGCACCATTAGTACTAACAGGGTCTTTAGCTTTTGGTGCTATGTCAGTAGCTCTATTGTTATTTGGTACTGCACTAAGTGTAGTTGCAGGGTCCTTACCTTTAATGGTAACTCCATTAACCCAACTTGCTGAAGTAGGTGGAACTGCTTTAATGAGTATAGGTTTAGGATTTGGTGCAATGGGTATGGGTCTAGTTTCAATGGCTGGCGGTCTTGCACTAATAACTCCTATGTTACCAACACTTCTAGCAGTAGGTGGTCTTGCAACAATGGGAATGAGTTTACTAGGTGGTGGCGGTGAAGGAAAAGCTGGCGGTGATAATGTAGTTGTAGAAAAACTTGACGAGTTAATAGGGTTAATTCGTGAAGGTGGAACTATTAATATGGATGGCAAAAAAGTTGGTGATGTTATAGCACTAGCTCAAGGACCTTTAGGATCTTAATATGGCATTATTTGGGGATTTAAAAAACGACGACTTTGCTAAAAAACTAGCAACTCACTACCATAAACATATAGGAAAAAATGAGTTTAAAGATATTAGATCTGAAGCTGAAATAAACAATCCTAATACTCCTTTGTGGAATAAAGCACCTTTAATGCAGAGAGGAATTCAGAGAGGTCAAGAAAATCCAAACGGTAAAATAAACTTTATAACTGCACCTGCTATAGATACATTAAGAGTCGGTAAGTATTTAACTTCTCCTGATGGTTTGCTATTTATGGCCAAGCAATTTGGTTTGCAAGCAAGTAATCCTAAAATGGAATATGGGATTGATCTTCATCCCAATAGAATATACAACCCATTAACAACTATAGCTCAAATTCCTGCTAATCTTATAGGCTTGCATATTGATCGACATGGTGCCGGTGTAGCAAATCAGCCAGAAACCAATTACGAATTTGTAGTTAAAGCAAATAATAAAATAGATAAAAATAGACTTTTACAGTTAGCAAAAGACATGGGTGTCGGTAGATTTGATAAAGCTGCTAACCCAATTAAAGTTCCAAAAGGTATTGCTAAAATAAATGAAATTCTAGATAAGCTTGGTGGATTTTTAAATCGTGGTGCTGGTGAGCCAATAAAAAGGCTATCTGGAATTATGGGTCCTAATTCTTTATTTGGAGTTGGAAGGACAACCATAAGAAGACATGCAGCACCGGAATCTTTTAGTTCTGAAAAAATCGGAATGCAATATTCTCATGGAGATAATACATATACTAAAAAATATCCTGAAGGTCTTTTTAAAGAGTTACATGATTTTAATCCTGAAGAAGGTGTTTATGGAATCATATCTGATGCACCGGCTGCTTCAGGCGAATCTACAACACCAAAAGGTATTTTTGCGTATAAAAGTTTTGAGTATGGTGATATAGTTAGAGCTTCTAAAGAAAATACATTAAAAGATTTTACAGGTAAAAAAGACTATACAGAAGTAAATGCAAATAAAATTAATGGTCTTGTTAATTATGGTAATCAACGAGGAGATTCTGATAGGTTGGTAACCGAAGAAGATCCAGATTTAGAAGACTTTGTTAAGTTTTCTATTACTGGTATGGTTAATAATACAGAAACTATTTTAAAATTTAGAGCTTATGGCCTTGGTTCTATAAGCGACGATACAGCATTTAATTGGAATGAAGTTAACTATTCTGGAAGAACCATGTCTCAGTATGCATTTGATAAAGTTTCTAGAACATTAACTCATGATTTATTAATACCATCATTTACAGCTGCTGAATTAAAAGCTAATTATAATAAGCTAGATAGACTATATAAAATGGCTTCTCCTAGTATAGATTCAGCTGGACTTCCAATTGCCCCATTAAATAAATTTACTCTTGGCGATCTTTATGATGATGTTAATGTTATTATTGAAAAAATAACTTTTACTTTAGAAGAGGATTATTCTTGGGATCTTGGTATAGGTGATGGAGATGAAACTTCCGGAGCTCAACTACCAATGGTTATAAAATTAAACCTTAGCTATAAGTTTGCTACAAACGTAGATGGAAATTTATTTACTAATTCTAGTAGATTCTTCGGTAAAAAAATAGAGGAGTTTGGTAATGTCTAGATATGAAAGTAATAAAATTATAAAAAATAAAAATTCTAATAGAATTTATAAAAGTAATATATATCCCAAAATAGAAAGATCCGTCACAGATATATACATAATTACTAAAAGTGGTGATCGATTAGATTTGCTAGCAAATAAGTATTATAATGACCAAAATTTATGGTGGATTATAGCTACAGCTAACAACTTAGGTGCATCTGGTTTAATAGTGCCTCCTGCTAAACAGATAAGAATACCAACAGAAGTTGCAAATATTTTAAGCGAATATCAAGAGTTACAAGAGGAAAGATAATGCCTATATTTTTAAGAGATTTTCCTTATGGTTCACATTTAACCTCTAGGGAAAATGCTATGAAAAGCCCTGGTCAGTTTCAACCGTGGAATACGTCTAAGATACCTTGGATGAGATTTACATCTAATGTTTTAGTAGATGGTTCTAGATTAAAGCACAGTGTACTTTCTGGTGGTTCAGCCAAAACTTTAGAAGACTTATATGATACTAGTAGCAGAAATACCCCTTCTCCAGGTGTAACAGATGCAACAGTAAAACATAAAGGTTCGATGGGTTCTTTAAAAGAAGTTATTGTAAACTATAAATGTTGGAATTTAAAACAACTTGCTCAGCTAGAAAAATTATTTATGTCTTTAGGTAAAACTGTAGTTTTAGAATATGGCTGGAGTATAAAACCTAATGGATCTAGAGTTTCTAGTGCTCTTGGTTATGATGGATGTTCTAAAGAATTCGTAGACTTTTTTACTTCTGCACAATCTAAAATGAAATCTGAACAAGGTTGCTATGGTGCAGAAAAAGGTGTTGTATCTAATTTTAGTTGGACTCAGAATGATGATGGATCTTATACATGTTCTACAACTTTTGTAACACCATCTGAAATGATGATGTCTAAAGATACTAAAAAAACTACAGATGAAATATGTTGTAAAACTTCTAAAGATGCTGATGATAATGAAGCCTGTAAAAAGCAATCAGATTTAGAAAGACCTTTAGATGAAATTGTAATAGGCCAAGTAATGCCTGTAGGAAAGTTATTGGTAACTTCCGGCCGAGTTCCCATAGGTACTTCTATAAAAATGGATAAAGAAACTACTGAAGAGGAAAGAGAAAATGCTGCCGATAAATCTTGGTGGGACTGGACTAAAAAAACTCTTGGGATTACTTCATTTACTGTAGAGCAACCATATATTTCATGGTCTTATTTTGAAGAAGAAATTGTAAATAAAACTCTAATGGACAAGTCAGATAATGATTCTAAGTCTCACATACTACCAGCAGATATAGAAACTTGCCAATCTGGGTTTAGAAGAGATAGCATTAAGTGTTTAACCAGATTGGACTGTAGAGGTACCAAAATTTTAAATGTTAAAGATTCATTCACTTCTGCAGACCCAACAGTCTGTTTAATACCAGATCAATTTGTATGGGATATGTTTGACCATGATGGGGACTTAGAGGATTTTACAGACACTGCAGGTCTTTATGAATATGCAAAAAGAGCCCCTTTTGATACTGGAGAAGGTAATAAAGGCTGGCTAGGTAATATTCTTTTAAATGTTTATTTCGTAAAAAAATGTGCAGCAGAATCTAATACCTTAGAAGAATTATTATCGAAAGTTTTATCTGGGATAAATTCTGCTTGTGGAAATAATTGGGATTTAATAACTTTACCTTTAGAGTCTAATACAAATATAATGACCGTTGTAGATTCTAAGTCCTTGGGTAAATCAGTACCAACATCACATACAATTAATGTATTTGGAAACAATTCTATATGTAGAAGTGTTAATATAGATACGAAAGTTCCTAATGCCATAAAAGCTCAGGTTATGTATGGGTCAAATAGAAAAGGATCTTCTGCGCCAGAAGGTGATGAGTATAGTTTATTTGGTAGTGGTTTAACAGATGCCACTAAATCTTGGAATAACCTATCTCAAAAAGTACCAAGTCCTTGTAAAGGTCCAGATGAAGGTTCTACAGATAATAAAAAAGAAAATCCTCAGGAATTAATACAGGAAGCTATAGATGACTTAATGGAAGGTGTTGATAGTGAAACTATTAATGCTGTTAAGTCTGCTATAAAAGCTAAGTTAAATAAAAATAAAAAAGTACAAGAAGTCCAAGACCCACCTTTACTACCTATAAATCTAGGATTTTCCCTTGATGGTTATAATGGATTCCTGTGGGGACATTCTGTTAAAGCAAAACCAATTCCTAGTAGATATAAAGATGTTATATTTATGGTTAAAAGTATTGAGCATAAAATAGATATTAATAATTGGGAAACCACAATAGATACAGTTTTAAGAGTAGGCCAATAATGAAAAAAAATTATACAAGTGGTGGTGAATTTAGAGTTTATAAAACTGGAAAAGAGTATATAGGATTTTATTTTGAAAAAAATAATGATTACTATGGCGGTATAGAAGCTGAAGGTACAAACTATATTTTTTTAATGGATTACAATATTAGTAGTGAAGCTGCTATTTTTAGAAATTTAAAAACAACATTTAAAAAGAAATTAAAACGTCCAAACTATTACAGACCGAGGCCTACAGACAAAGATTATGATCGTGGAGTAATAACTAGATATTTTATTAAGAATGACCATAACAAAGATATATTTGAAGTGGATAAAAAAACTTATAAGTATTATTCTAAAAAAGATAATCCATTAAAAAATATTTATTTAACAGTATCTTTTGATTGGAAAATATCTGGGCCACAAAATGATTTGGTAGATGAAGACAATACTATCTTAGCTACAGGTGTTTTTGAGACAAATAAGAGGACTTTAGATAGATATGTTGATACTATTCCGGAGCTTCAACTCATACTTAACTATACCGACCTTGCTAAAATTACCTCATAATTATTTCATTATTACAATTATTTTTCTTATATTAGTCCTGTGAGATTAGTAGACAAAATATCAATGCGTAGTTATCTTAATAATGGTAAAGCCATAGATTTAGATACCATAGAGCTTCCTGTATTTAAATTTTTTAAATCTAAATACTGGAATAGGCCTGATGTAGATAAAATTATTCCTGAAAACAAACGTAGGGAGCAGGAAGAGGTTTACAATAGAGTTTACTCTAAAATGGAACCATCTCAGACAGAAGAGCATTATGAAAAAGAAATAATACCAGCTCTAAAATATATTGAAAAATCTGGATTGTATACTAAGAAAGGTATGGAGCATAGTAAATATAATCTATGGACTCTAACCGGCAGGCCTTCCAATACCTTTGGTGGTATAAATTACGCTGCACTAAATAAAGATGATGGTAGTAGATCTAGGTTCGAAAGCAGATTTGATAGTGGTGTATTAATAGAGTTCGATTTCGATGCATACCACTTAAGACTTATAGCAAATTTAATAGATTACGAATTTCCAGAAAAATCTGTCCATAGTCACCTTGGTAAAATGTATTATGATACGGATAATTTATCCGATGAAGAGTATGAAGAATCTAAGAGAATATCTTTCAGAGTATTATATGGCGGTATACCGAAAGAATTTGAAAATATAAAATACTTTAAAAATGTTAAGACCTATATTTTTAAACTATGGGATATTTATAATTGTAAAGGTTATATAGAAACACCAATATACAAAAGAAAGTTTTATAAGAAAAATTACGAAGAAATGACTCCTCAGAAGTTATTTAACTATCAAATACAAGCTTATGAAACAGAAAAAAATATAGGGGTTATATTATCTATACAAAAATTATTAAAAGATAAAAAAACCAAAATGATTTTGTACACCTATGACTCTTTATTGTTTGATGTTTCTCCTGCTGATGGCAAAGAAATAATTGGTGAAATCCATAAACTAATGGATATGCCAACCAAAGCAAAATATGGTAAGAACTATGGTGATATGAAGCCTTTGAAATTATAATATGATATTTATAATATAAGGAATGAACCATGAACATAAATGCTTTAATTAGAGAATGGGCTTGGCGTGTCAACGATGGAATGCCAGACCCAAAAAATAGAAATCACATCCAAGTACTTGAATCTGTTTTAAAAGCTTATAAATATCCTCAAGAATTTATAGATGGCTACTTAAAAAACTTAACAGAAGCCGAAGTAGATTCTGAAACTCCCGTAAAATATAAAGATGAAAATGGTGAAAGAAAAGAAATGGCTTTTGCTACAGCTCTAAAGCAATCAGATGGTCATCCTGCTAGAATAGAAGCAGAAAAAATGAAAGATGAAGATCCTGAAGATACAGCTGCTGCGTCTAAGAGTATGTATGATAACCCTGAAAAAGGCTCGGATGCTGCTGAAAAGAAAGCTATAGAAAAGAAAC